>Ga0247840_10000665_pt1 | contig 70168 bp, 65 predicted proteins | sample LaCruzMarch2015__FD_192404 | JGI IMG/M metagenome (GOLD analysis project Ga0247840, IMG submission 192404) | Freshwater microbial communities from meromictic Lake La Cruz, Castile-La Mancha, Spain - LaCruzMarch2015_17m | ecosystem: Environmental > Aquatic > Freshwater > Lake | place: Spain... | reverse complement strand
TCGCAATCAGGTCGTTGATTTCATTGCAGAATTCCTAATGGTATCCATTAGAAACACCCAAAAACCCGGGGCTCACCGGACGGGTTCACGATAGCAGTCTTGGGGCTAATGGACAATCTCGGTTGAATGCATCGGCCCACAACGTGGCCAACCTCGGTACCGAGGGGTTTAGGCGGCAGGAAGTGGTGCAGACCGAGCAAGCGGGCGGTGGGGTGTCACCGGCGATTCGGCGCTCAGCGTCTACCGGGCCAGCGCTGGAGCAAGACGTTGTCGAGCAGCTTCAAGCCAAAAATTCCTTTTTGGCCAACCTTGCAGTGTTCAAAACCAGCAACAAGATGGCAGGGGCTTTGCTGGATCACAAGGCCTAGCGGGTTGCGCCTATTTTGAATTTCCGTTGGCGCGACGGCAGCGCTGAAGGTCACATGCCGTTGGAAATGCCGAGCGGTATTCCGGCACGCTGCGAAACTGGCTTGCATCCCTGAGCAAGCATTGCTCACCTTTGCCATTGCTGTAGTAGGACGTGACGTCCACACACCGCCGGGAATGGGCCATCAGTCCAAAAAGGTGTCCCATTTCGTGCGAAATCACCATTTGGAGGGTTTCGCGGGCGTCATGGGCCGGGTTTCTGGTTCTTAGCATTTGAAATGCGGCTGGGCCCAGCGAAAGCGTCTTCTGGGTCAGGTTTGCCAGGCCAAAATTTCCACCGCTGCTCTTGTCGCTCCATTGCACCACTATCGCACCCTTGGCAATAGCAGCGCCGGCGGGCTGATCCGCTGTGTTGCCACCAATGCCACATGGGGACCAGGCTTGCGCTGCCGCTTTGACCGCCGCGAGGACGACCGCCTCTGTAAACCACGCTGGCGCGGAGGTGTGGTCATACACAAACACCATGGGGGTGGCCACGGCTGGCCGGTCTTGTCCGTCTCCCCAGGTCGCTATTTCACCGGGTAGGCATTGGGCAATTTCCTGGTCGCGAATCGTCTCCAGTGCCCAGATGGGTGCCGCCGCCAAGCCTAATAAAAGGCCCAGCAGTGGCAGTACAAGCAGCCGATGTGACATTGAACTAACGCGCACTGGAACCCGGTGCCACTACTGCAGCGCTTGCTTGCCAAACGCAGCCATCCACGAGCCTACAGCCGCGATGGGCATTGGGCGCCCATAGTGGTAGCCCTGTGCGTAGGTGCAGCCCATGTTGGCGAGCGCCGTGCCCGTGGGCTCGTCTTCAATTCCTTCGGCAACAGTCGTCAGGCCCAGCTTTCGGGACAGCTCCAAAGCAGACTTGATGATTTGAAAGCTGCGCTGCGATGAATGCATTTGTTGTACAAAGGCTTTGTCAATTTTGATGCAGGAAAACGGCAGCGATTGCAGGTAGCTCAAGCCTGCGTATCCGGTTCCAAAGTCGTCCAGCGCAATGCCCACGCCCATGGTACGCAGCTGCCCAAGCGCCGCGGAGATGGAAGCAAGGTTGCTGATGACAATAGTCTCGGTCAACTCAATTCGCAGCTCCTTGGCTTGAATGTGATGTGCATCCAGGCAAGCCTGGATACTTTCGACGATGCCCGGGCCGCACAACTCGGGGGAAGACAGGTTAATGCTGATGAAGGGCAGATGTGCTGGGTTCTGCAGACACAGCGGTCGCAAGTCGCGCCAGTCGGTGCACGCCTGCTGGAGCACCCACTGCCCAATGCGGTGAATCAGCCCTGTTTTTTCCGCCAAGGGAATGAATTCGTCCGGGCTGACCACGCCCAGGTTGGGGTGCCGCCACCGGATTAAGGCCTCAAAGCCTGCCAGTGCTGTGTTGCCCATCAACACGATGGGCTGGTAGAAAAGTTCAAGCTGGTTGCTGTCAATGGCATTGGACAGGTCATGTGCCAACGACAAGGTGCGCACAGCCGCGCCATGCAGGTCAATCACTGGGGTGTCGTCAAGCTGCGCATGTGCCTCTTGTGCCGTGAGGTCAACCGACGCCAGCCCTTTGCCACTGGAGTTGCGAAACCGCTCCAGCAAGAGCCGCAAGAGGTATTGGATGACTGGGTCAGAGCGGCCCAGCAGTTCTTCGACGTGGGCGCGGTCGATGCGGATCAGGCTGGTGGGCACCAGTGTCCGAACCGTTGCGGTGCGGGGTTGCCGGTCCAGCAGGGCGACCTCTCCGAACATGGCGCCTTCGGATAGAAGGGCCAGACGCCGCTGGCCCGTGGCCTCGCCCACCAGCACTTCAACGCAACCAGTCTCTATGACGTAGGCGGCGTCCCCGGAGTCGCCTACCTGGAATACGGTCATCTGTTCGTCGAACATCTCACGCTTAAAGCCGCCGTCTATTTGTATCATCATCGCCCCTGGTGCATCCGGCCTGCATTGTGACTTGGAAATAAGTCCGCCGCCTGACAGACGTACCTGCAAGGGGGCCGCGCTAAAGTTGGCCTTCGCTGAGTGTGTGCAGTTGGAAATGCCCACTTTTGTGCCATAGCCAGGTCTCGGTGGAGCTCAATTTGCCCAGTTTCAAGGGTGCGGGATAGGGCGCGGCTTTGCGAACCGTGCGTTCAATCTCCGACATGACCTCGGGGGCATGGGTGGGCGCGCGCATCCAGCGCACGGCAGTGACGTAGCCGCGTGCGTCAATGTCGGTCTCCAGCACGCCCACGGCATAGAGCAAGGGCGGGAGTTTCCCGCTGAAGATGCGGTCGGAGTTGTGTTGATACAAATGCAAGGCCACATCACGCCGGTACTCATTGGCGTTAGCAGCGCGCGACACGGGTTTTTTTGACACATCGGGGGCCGCGGCAACCGGGGCTTGGGGTGCGGGCTTGGCTGCCGTCGGTGGGGGACTCTTTGGCGTTGACGAGCACCCGGCCATCAGGGCCGCGATGCAAGCCCAGAGGCTGGCAGTCTGCAGTGGGTGGCGTGATTTCTTTCCGTTTGGGTGACGTGTCATGTGCTGTCTCCGGGTGTTTTGAGGTCGCAGGCATACTGTGCCTTATTTTGCAGCACGTCTGCAATATTGGCACTTATTAAACGTATCAGATTGTGAACTGGGTGTGAGCCATCTATCTTGCTTTGTGCAACGTCTTGCAGTCGAAGACGCGGTGCTGGTCACCGTGCATTCGACACGCGGATCGGTTCCCCGCGAGGCCGGAGCCTGGATGGCCGTGTTTGCCCACACCCTGGTGGCAACCGTGGGCGGCGGGCGTCTGGAGCACGACGCCATCCGCCATGCCCGACAGCTTTTACAGCCTTCCAACGATCTCACTGCGCAGTCTGGCAGAACGAGTGAAGCAGTGGTACGGGTTGCACTGGGTCCCAGCCTCGGGCAGTGCTGTGGTGGTGAGATGCACCTGCGCTATGAGCGCGTCACGGCAAACGACATTGCGGAGTTGACCCAGCGCTTGACAGAGCAGCGCATACCGGTGGCCTTATTTGGTGGCGGTCATGTGGGGCAAGCGCTGATTGCGGTGCTGGGGCTGTTGCCGATGGAAGTTACCTGGGTTGACAGCCGCGATGAAATTTTTCCCTCCGACGTGCCCACCAATGTGCAGTGCGAGCACTCGGACCCGGTGCAGTCGGCGGTTGCTGATCTATCCGCAGGCACGCGCGTGTTGATCATGAGTTTTAGCCATGCCGAGGATCTGGACATTGTTGCGGCCTGTCTGGCGCGACAGCGTGCGCAGGGGGACCTGCCCTATGTGGGCCTGATTGGCAGCAAGACCAAATGGGCCTCATTCCGGCAACGGCTACAGGCGCGGGGTTTCAGCGAGTTGGAGATGGCACACGTCACCTGCCCCATTGGTGTAGAGGGCATTGCCGACAAGCGCCCCGAGGTGATTGCGGTTGCCGTGGCAGCCCAATTGCTGCGATTTTCGCCCGTTTGAGGAAAAGTGTATACACTTTGCGTTTGCTGTCACCACAAGGTTTAGGAGAACACACCGCATGGAAAGCTACCTTCTGGACTGGGCCAACCTGTTGTTGCGCTGGGTTCATGTCATTACTGCCATTGCCTGGGTGGGTTCCTCGTTCTACTTCGTGTTTTTGGACAGCAGCCTCACCCCCCCGGTGGATGAAGACCTCAAGCGCCAGGGCGTGAGTGGGGAGTTGTGGGCGGTGCATGGCGGCGGCTTTTACCACCCCGTGAAGTTTGCCGGGGCTCCGCCCCAACTGCCGTCGCACCTGCACTGGTTCTATTGGGAAAGCTACAGCACCTGGCTCACCGGGTTTTCGTTGTTCACCGTGTCCTATTTGTGGAGTGCTGGCACCTACCTCATTGACAAGTCCGTGATGGACTGGGCACCGTCGTCCGCCATTGCGGTAGCGCTTGCCTTTCTGGTGGTGTTTTGGCTGGCCTATGACGCCATTTGCCGCGTCTTTGGGCAGCGTAAACATGGCGAAGTGATTGTGGGCGCGTTGATTGCACTGCTGGTGTGCGTGGCCGCTTGGCTGGCCTGCCACTGGTTTGCGGGCAGGGCGGCGTATTTGCTGATCGGCGCCATGATCGCCACAAGCATGAGTGCCAATGTGTTCTTTTGGATCATCCCTGGCCAAAAGACGGTGGTGGCCGATATCAAGGCCGGTCGCCCGGTGGACCCCATCCATGGCAAGCGCGGCAAGCAGCGCAGCGTACACAACACCTATTTCACGCTGCCGGTGCTGTTTGCCATGCTGAGCAACCACTACAGCTTCACCTACAGCCACCCGCAAAACTGGCTGGTGCTGATTTTGATGATGTTCGCCGGTGCGGCGATCCGCCAGTTTTTTGTGTTGCGCCACGGCTTCAAGCTGGGCCGCAACCCACACCCTTGGCGTTATGCCACGGTGGGCGTGGTGGCGATTTTGGGTGTGCTGGTGTGGTTGAGCCCGGCACCTGTGGCGGCTACAGCATCTTCAAGTGCCATCAATTCAGGAGCTGCTCGCGCAGGTTCCACGGGGGCTAGAGGCCAATTTGACTATGAAAACCTGCAGCCGCTGCTGGCCCAGCGCTGCTATGCGTGCCACGGTGCCGAGGTGCAGATGAAAAACGTGCGGCTGGACTCACCCCAAGCCGTAGCCACCCATGCGCAGGCTGTCTATCAGCAGGTGGTGGTGACGCGTGCCATGCCCATGAACAATGCCACCGGCCTCTCCGAGCTGGAGCGCAACTTCATCAAACAGTGGTTTGAGAGCGGGGCCAAAGTCAACTGACCCCCAGCGTCTTGCTCAATCGCCGTACACCTGGGCAGCCCGCTTGACGAAGGCTTCCATCATGCTCAGGGCGACATGGTCGAAACTGGATCCCACCAGTTTTTCCAGCGAGACATGGTCAAACCCATAGGTGAGGGACAGCTCCACCTTGCAAGCGCGCTGTGAATTGTCTCCCAGCGGGAAGAAGTCCCACTGCCCATCTAGTTGAGAAAACGGGCCATGCTCCAGCGCCATGGTGATTTGTCGGTCGGGGATATGATGGTTTCGGGTGGTGAAAGCGTGTCCGATGCCGTGAAAGTCCATCCCTAATTTCACCAGAGTGCAGCTGTCGTTCACCACATCTTCATGGGCGCTGGCACACCATGGTAAGAATTCCGGGTAGTGGTGCACCTCCGTGACCAAGCGGTACATCTCTTGCGGGCTGTACCACAGCAACACCGATTTATGAACGGTCTTCATACCGCCTCAACGCGTGATGACGACTTTTTGGTATAGACCACCAAAGTAAGTCTGCTTTTCCAGCTTGGCTGGCGTCGCATCAGCGGGCAGCCAGTGGGCGATTTCATCGCGCCAAATATCCATGGCAAAGGGCTCCAGCAGTTTCAAAATCGGCACCATCAGGTAGCGAAACGGATTGCTGGCCACCGGGCGGTGGTAGTCCACAAAAATCAGCTTGCCCCCCGGCTTGGTGACCCGCAAGGCTTCGGCAATGGTTTTGCGGCGCACCTCTGCGGGCTGCTCGTGCAGCAGGAAGAAGACCACGACTGCGTCTTTGCTCGCATCCGCGAACTGCAATGCCGAAGAATCCTGGCGCAACACCGCCACTTGGCGCTGACTCTTCAGCTTGGATTGCAGGTTTTTGATCTGGATGGGGGCCACGTCAATCACGTCCAAATGGGCGCTTGGACTCAGCCGGCTGACCAGGTGCTCGGTAAAGTCCCCGTACACGCAGGCAACCTGAAGCACATCACCTTCAACGACATTTCCCATTTCTTGCAAGGCGGCATCACGCAGCCTGGCAAAATTGCCCCACAAAATCAGGTTCACCAGCCATTGGCGCTCAAACAAGCGCACCGCGTTGGGGTGCAAGTAGGCCCACCAGTAGGTGGTTTCCAAATACCGGGGAATGACGACCGGTGCAAAGGCGGTGTGGGCGCTGGACGCAGTCGCCGATTCAGGCGCGACAAGGGAAACAGTCTCGGTTGAATGCACGAAATACCTTTGAAAGAATGGATCAATCTTAAATTGTGTCGAGACTACCGTTGCGCGGTCGCCAGACGCAAGGCCAACCCGACAAACACCAGGCTGGCAGTGCGGTTCAGCCAGGCCTGCGCGCGCAATGACCGTTGAAACGTTTGCCCGAAACTGGCCGCAAAGTAGGCAATGGTGCCGAAGGTAAGCAACGCAGCTAGGATAAAGGTGCCACCCAGAAACAGAATTTGCCCCGCCAGCGCCCCGCGTGCCGGGTCAGCAAACTGCGGCAAAAACGCGAGAAAGAAAATCGCTACCTTGGGGTTGGTCAGGTTCATCAAAACGCCACGCAAATACGTTTGCCGTGCGGACAAAGCAGGGGTGGAACCCGTCGCCTGAATACCCACCGGTGCGTGCCAGGCGCCCCACGCCAACCACAACAGATAGCCTGCGCCGCACAGTTTGAGGACCGTGAATGCGGTGGCGGATGCGGCAAACACCGCCGCCAACCCCAGCGCCACGGCCGCGGTGTGGAACAGCAGCCCCGAGCACAAACCCAACACGACCAGCATGCCAGCACGCCTGCCATGCACCGCAGAGTGCAGCAACACAAATACGTTGTCAGGCCCGGGTGCCAAAGCGAGCAGCACCGAGGCCACGAAGAAGGTGAGAGTGGTGTCGAATGTGGGCATGGTAGTGCCCAGTTTAAGCGCGGATCAGGCCATGAACAGCACCTACCCATTGCGGGTAGGCCAACTCACTTGACCTTGAGTTCCAGGCTTCTTAAAAGGTTTCCCAGTCGTCATCCGAAGCGGCCTTGGTGGGGCTGGCCGGGGCGCTGGCTTTGGGAGCGGTCAGCTTTACAGGTTTTGAGATCGCCTTGGGAACAGGCTTGCCTGCCGGGCGTGATGTGCCGACCCGTTGGGGCGCAGCCGCATGGGCACTCGTCCGGCGGGCTGCAGTGGCCGGGGATGCCTTGCTGTAGCTTGATCGCTCATCATCGGGTGACAACTTGAACACCGCCACCACTTGCACCAAATCTTGTGCCTGCCCTTTGAGGCTGCTGGCGGCTGCTGCCATCTCTTCGACCAAGGCCGCGTTTTGCTGGGTTGCGTTGTCCATCTGGCGCACCGCCTCACCCACCTGGGCCACCCCGGCGGATTGTTCGCTGCTGGCGGCGCTGATTTCACCCATGATGTCCGTCACGCGTCGGATGGAGCTCACCACCTCGGTCATCGTCTCGCCCGCTTTGTCCACCAATGAGCTTCCCATTTCAACCCGCTCGACGCTGGCACCGATCAGGCTCTTGATTTCTTTGGCGGCGTCCGCCGACCGGCCGGCCAGTGACCGGACCTCGGATGCAACCACGGCAAAGCCGCGCCCCTGCTCCCCGGCCCGCGCCGCTTCCACTGCCGCATTGAGCGCCAGGATGTTGGTCTGAAAGGCAATGCCGTCAATAACGCCAATGATGTCCGCAATTTTGCGCGACGACTCGTTGATGCCCTTCATGGTCTCCACCACTTGGCTCACCACGTCTCCGCCCTGAATGGCAACCGTGGATGCACTCATGGCCAACTGATTGGCCTGGCGCGCGCTATCGGCATTTTGTTTGACGGTGGAGCCCAGCTCCTCCATGCTGGCGGCCGTTTGCTCCAGAGCGCTGGCTTGCTGTTCGGTGCGGGCCGACAAGTCGTTATTGCCGTGGGCAATCTCTGACGAGGCGGTTGCCACCCCTTCAGAGCCTTGCCGTACATTGGCCACCAGTTTGGCCAGGTTGGCTTGCATCAGTATCAAGGAGGACATCATGGCACCGACTTCATCCTTGCCACCTGGGGCAATTGCCGTCGATAGGTCGCCATTGGCGATGCGTTCGGTCACCTCAGACGCCAATTTGAGCGGACCCACAATGCCATGGGAAATCCGCATGGCGATGCCAATGCCAAGCACCACCCCAATGAAAAGAACCCCCCAGTTCAGGGTGACGGCGCGGGTCAACGCGGCCTGCAACTGGCCGCTGTCCGCAATTTGCAGGGAAACCAGTTTGCCAGCGAGCTGGTCTACCGCCTGCATATGCGCCTCAGGCGTTCCGGTATGCGATGCCATGGATGCAGCCAGTGCCCGCTTTTCTTCGTCCGCCTGCACCAGGCTGCCCAGCTTTTTGACTTGCTCAATGCCCAGACCGGGGACTACTGCCTTGGTAGCCACTGCAATCTTGACTTGCACGGCCCACTCCGACGCCAATGAGAGGCGGTAGGCGCGCTCGTCCAGCTCTGTATTGAAGTGCTGTATTTTGGCCAGTTGCAGTTGGCCCACACCGGCCACTACGGCCAGCAAGAGCAGCATTACTCCAAAACCCAGCATGAGTCGATTTCTAATGGTCAGCGGCATAGTCAGTCCTCATCAAAAGGCGAAATTGCACCGTTTTTTACCACGAATTACGGTGGGGAAACCCTTGGCTTGGCTTTTTTTGGCGTTACCCCAGACTGGCTTCAAAGTGGCCTATGCCCACGGCGTGGAGGCCCCCGCATAAACTGCCGGCGGATGCGTTTTTCAGAAAAATTTCGAGTAAAAACATGCTCTAGCCCCCGTGGATCATGCGCAAGCAGCTACACTTTTTATAGCGACCTCTCGGCCAGTTGCAGTGCCAGCGCGTTGTGCCGTTCCACCAGCGGACCCAGCTCCACGGTGGTCAGTTGCCCCTGGCGCACCACCACCCGGCCGTTGACGATGGTGTAGTCGGCTTGCGGGCTGGCGCACAGTAGCAGGGCGCCCACCGGGTCGTGCACCGCCCCACCGGCAAAGCCCAGCGTGTTCAGGTCAAACAGCGCCAGATCGGCACACATACCCACCGCCAGATGGCCGATGTCGCTGCGCCCCAGCACCTGCGCGCCGCCGCGCGTGGCCACGCTCAGGGCGTCGCGCACCGTCATCTCGGCAGGCCCCAGGTCGCAGCCGAAGAAGGTGCGGCGTTCACCATTTGTCAAAGTGCGCTCTTCGGGCGGCTGCATGGCGCGGCCCACACGCGCCAGCAGCATCGCTTGGCGGGCTTCGTTGAGCATGTGCGCGGCGTCGTTGCTGGCGCTGCCGTCCACACCCAGCCCCACCGGCACCCCGGCATTGAGCATGCGGCGCACTGGGGCGATGCCGCTGGCCAGGCGCATATTGCTGCACGGGCAGTGGGCCACGCCGGTGCGGGTGGCGGCAAACAGGCGAATGCCCTTGTCGTCCAGCTTCACGCAGTGGGCGTGCCACACGTCGTGGCCCAGCCAGCCCAGGTCTTGGGCGTATTGGGTGGGGGTGCAGTTGAACTTTTCGCGCGAGTAGGCCAGGTCGTGGTCGTTCTCGGCCAGGTGGGTGTGCAGGCGGGCGCCCAGTGACCGTGCCAGCAGCGCCGATTCACGCATCAGGTCGCGGCTCACGCTGAAAGGCGAGCAGGGTGCCACCGCCACGTTGACCATCGCGCCGTACGCGCTGTCGTGGTAACGCTCAATCAGGCGCTGGGTGTCTTGCAGGATGAAGTCTTCGCGCTCCACCACGCGGTCGGGCGGCAGGCCACCTTGCGACTGGCCCACGCTCATGCTGCCGCGCGCGGCCACAAAGCGCATGCCGATGGCCCGGGCGGCGTCAATGCTGTCGTCCAGCCGCACACCGTTGGGGTAGATGTAGAGGTGGTCGCTGCTGGTGGTGCAGCCGCTCATCAGCAGCTCGGCCATGGCAATCTGGGTGCTCACCTGCACCATCTCGGGCGTCAGACCAGCCCAGATTGGGTACAGGCCGCCCAGCCAGCCGAACAGCTCGGCGTTTTGCACCTGGGGAATCGCCCGGGTCAGGCTCTGGTACATGTGGTGGTGCGTGTTGACCAGCCCGGGGGTGACCACATGGTGGCGAGCATTTATCACCTCATCGGCGGCCAGGGCGTCGCTGGGCAGGTCGGCAGTAGGCCCCAAAAACTCGATGCGGTTGCCGCGAATAAAAGTGGAGGCATCCCGCAGCTCCAGCGCCTTCGCTGGGTCGCTATGGTCAAAGGTCGCAATGCAGCGGGCGTTTTTGATCAACAGGGTGGACATCAGGGGCCTTGTCATAGCGAAAAAATCCGATGGTAGCGCCCCCACACCCTGGTTCAGAAAAGTTTGATCTTCCTCAAAGTGGTTTGGGGCTGGTGGCAGCACAGTCGCGAACATGTTTGTCAGTGAAACCCTCTTATCATCCAGTCCCGTTGAAACCGTCGCGACGGGTACAGTGCTGCTGAAGCGCCTGTTGATGGCTGATACCGTTATCCACATCGAGAATGGTCGCGTTGCATTGGGAGTGCTGAGTGCGGCACCGCTGGGCATTGCCAAAGGCGAGTTGTTGGACCATCAGCTCCGGGTTGCCGTCGGCCCCTGCTGGCTGGAGGCCACCGCCGCCGTGCTGGGCTTGCCCAGTGCCGTGGACGCCGTGGCTGAGTCCCCCGTCACCTTGCGCCGCGTGCCGATTGCAGAGTTCAAGAAAACACTGAATTCCTGTTGTGAAGGCGGACACACCATACTCATGGACGTGGCACGGGCGCATCGGCAACAAACGGATTTGGTGGTCAGCCGCCTGGCCAAAGACGCGGAAGCGCGCTGCGCCGAATGGCTGCTGCGCCACGCAACCAGCAACGACACAGGCGTGTGTTCGGTGCAGCTTCAGCAGCGCAAACGCAGCATCGCCACCCAGTTGGGTATTGCGCCGGAGACACTGTCGCGCGTATTGCGCCATCTGCGCGAGCGCAGCCTCATCAGCGGCTCAGGCCGCATCGTGAACCTGGTGGATATGAACGGCCTGCGGTCCTTGGCCGGGGTTTAACGCGCACCCGTTTTCCGGCTTCGACGGTCGCAGTTGAGGCTGCCAAACACCTTGTCTTCTGGATTAGTTTGGGGTCGCTCGTTCCACCGTCAGTTTGAACCCCAGAGCACGCATGACCTTGAACAAGGTATCGCTGCTGGGAGCACGCTCTCCGGAGAGGCTTTTGTACAGACTCTCGCGTGAAAGCCCCGTGTCTTTGGCCAATTGCGTCATGCCGCGGGTGCGGGCAATATCGCCTAAAGCGGCGGCCAATTCGGTCGGGTCGCCGTCTTCCAGTACTTGGCGGAGGTATTCAGCAATGTCCTCTTCGCTTGTCAGGTAGTTGGCCATGTCAAATGACCGGGTCTTCATCTTGCTCATTGCCACTCCTTTGCGAGTTGTTTGGCCCGCTCAATGTCGCGGGTTTGGCTGGATTTGTCACCGCCACCCAGCATGACGATCAAAGCGCCCGCGCGCTCCACGTAGTACATGCGCCAGCCGGGACCAAAAAATTCACGCATCTCAACTACGCCTTCGCCCACCGGCTTGACATCGCCCAAGATGCCGCGCCGTGCTTTGTTAAGCCGTCGCGCCAGCCGAATGCGAGTAGCCATATCCTTGAGGCCCGCCAGCCACTCGCTGAATTCTTCGGTTTCTATCACGCTGTGCATTGCTTATTGTATCCTTGTGGCTACGAAATTCAATTTATCTTGCATATTTTTAAGCATTACTCAGCTGCGACTGCAGGAGATCGCTGATCAATTTGTGCTGTGGGTGCAGTTGTTGACACGTTTGAATTTAGCACCCCGGAACGATCCACAAAGGAGTGTTACGGCATCGGGCAAAATTGGTCGTTGACAGGCGCGTAGAAATGGATTCACGTATCCTGAAAAACTTGTATTTTTAGGTAAGGGAGTCGATAAAAAAATGACACATTTGAACCCGATTGAAGTTGCTCATCGCTACTTCGTGACCGACCGTCTGGATGCGTCCATTCCTGCCACACGTCTACGCAACATCCTTGAGAGCCTTCAGCAGGGCCGTCAGCTTTCGTCTATTGCTCTGAACTATTTACAAAAGCAGGGGCTTGCTTCACTTGAGCGGCTTGCCCAGAGCGAAGTCACTTATGAAGCATTCTGTGAGTTTGCACGGGTAGAGCAGGTCAAGCGCGAGTTTTTAGCCCAAGCTGAGAGGGAAGCCAAAGAAGCGGAGAAGCAAGCCAGTGAGGCTGCTTGGGCAGTTCAGTACGCACTTCAGTGTCAGCGCGCCGAAGATGCTCGCATTGCACGTGAGAGCGATCCCAAGTACATCAACAAGATGCGAAATCAGCAACTGCGCGTTCGTTTTGGGCCTGATCAGTTCATTGAAAATGATTGCTTTGGCCGCCTGATGGATATCCTCCGTCGCGTTGATGGCGGAAATCGATTCACCGATGATGATGTGTTGTGGCTAAAGACCGAGGGCAAAGAGTACTACTCAGACAGACTTCAGACGGTATTTCATGAACGTGAAGCGGAGTTTTGTGCTGGCGAGTACAAGCGCACGAATGACGCTTGGATGGCCGTCAATGCAAGCAGTCACTACCGCAAATGTGACCAACCGAAATCGGCCCATGATCTGCTTGCCGCAATTTCGGTTGAGAAACAAAAGTCATCCAAATTGAAGTCTGCTCTTTGCACGACCCATGGCGGGGTGATGCGCGACCTTGAGCGATGGGAGAAAGCATTGGAGCTCGGCCATTGTGCGTACTTACTGACTCCGAAGGAGTTTCGCCCCTGTACGTTATTGGGTGCTGTCCATATGGAGCTGGGGGACTACGAAGTTGGGCAGACGTGGTACAAAAAAGCGATAGAACGGGGTGCCAGCGAGCGCTCTATCGACCATGAATTGCGGGGTATTTTCTTACGTGCAGATAAGGCGAAGCGCGAGGAGATCAAGGCCTTTCTGCTCCAGGAGGATCCGGTTCGATACGGTTGGGTCAACAACCAAGGGTCAGCTAAATTTGCCCCAAAACGATAGTGAGGAAGGCGCAGCCCGTCGACTCAAATTGCCAATGCCCGCAACACATTTTCCGCAGTCGCGGGCGCCGTCAGCTGCACTGACTTTCCATCGCCGCGCGCCTGTGCCACCGCGTCGCGCAGGGCCTCAAACACGCTGATCGCCAGCATGAAGGGCGGCTCGCCGACGGCCTTAGAGCCAAACACGTTGTCTTCCGGGTTAGGTTTGTGCCAAAGGTCCACCTTGAAGTGCGCCGGTACATCACCGGCGGTGGGGATTTTGTAGGTGCTGGGGGCGTGGGTGCTCAAGCAGCCCTTGTCGTTCCAGACCAATTGCTCGGTGGTGAGCCAGCCCATGCCCTGCACAAACCCGCCTTCAATTTGGCCAATGTCCAGCCCTGGATTGATGGAGCGCCCGACGTCATGCAGGATGTCCACTTTCAGAACCTTGCTTTCGCCGGTAAGGGTGTCGATGGCCACCTCGGTGCAGGCGGCGCCATAAGCAAAGTAGTAGAACGGGCGCCCGGTCAGCGTGGTCTTGTCGTAGTGGATTTTGGGCGTGCGGTAAAAGCCATCGCTCCACAGCTGGATGCGGTTGGCGTAGGCTGCCTTGACCACGTCATCAAAGTTGCGCGTCGTGGTGGGGGAGTGGATCTGGCCCCCTGCAAACCGCACCGCACCGGCACCGCAGCTGTCCAACCCGCTGACGAATTGGGCCAGGTTGTCGCGCACATGGCGGGCCGCAAACTGGGCGGCACGCCCGTTCAGGTCGGTGCCCGCCGAGGCGGCGGTGGCCGAGGCATTGGGGATTTTGCTGGTGTCACTGGCGGTGCAGAGCACGCGTGCAAACGGCACGCCCAACTCGTCGGCCACGATTTGCGCCACCTTGGTGTGCAGGCCCTGGCCCATCTCGGTGCCGCCGTGGTTCACCTGCACGCTGCCATCGGTGTAAACATGCACCAGCGCACCGGCCTGGTTGAACAGGGTGGCGGTGAAAGAAATGCCGAATTTGACCGGCGTGATGGCGATGCCACGCTTCACCACCAGGCTGCTCTTATTCCAAGCCAAAATGGCCTCGGAGCGCCGCCGGTACTGCGCAGACAGCTCCAATTTTGATAGCAGTGGCAGGAGGATATTGCCCTCCACTTTCATTTGGTAGTGCGTCGTGTCACGCTTGAGAGCTGTGCCAGCGATGGGTTCGTCGCTGTACAAGTTGCGCAGGCGCACGTCCAGCGGGTCCAGATTAAGGTGCCGGGCAATGTCGCCCAGAATGGCCTCAATCACGATCACGCCCTGGGGCCCGCCAAAGCCACGAAACGCGGTGTGGCTTTGGGTGTTGAGCTTGCAGCGGTAGGACGCAATGTCCACATCCTGCAGAAAGTACGCGTTGTCGGCGTGGAAGATGGCGCGGTCGGCCACTGGGCCGGACAGGTCGGCGCTGAAGCCGCAATTGGCAGCCATCATCAGTTTCAGGCCCGACAGGCGCCCGCTGTCATCAAAGCCCGCGGTGTACTCAAATGCAAACGGGTGGCGCTTGCCGGTGACCATGAAATCGTCGTCACGGTCCAGTCGCAACTTCACGGCCTGGCCGACCTTTTTGGCCGCCACTGCGGCCCACACCGCCAAGTGACCGGCCTGCGTTTCCTTGCCGCCAAAGCCGCCGCCCAAACGCCGGCACTCCACGCGCACCGCGTGGTTGTCAATGCCCAGCGCGTGGGACACCCAGTGCTGCACCTCGCCAGGGTGCTGCGTGCTGCTATGCACCACCCACTGGTTTTGTTCCTGCGGCAGCACATAGGCGATCTGGCCTTCCAGATAGAAATGCTCCTGCCCGCCCACTTCCAACGTGCCGCTCAGGGTGTGCGGTGCTTGGGCCAAGGCGGTCTGCGCATCGCCACGGGTCACAAATACCGGGGGCAGTACATAGCTTTTCGCCGCCAGCGCGTCGTTGACCGTAAGGATGGCGGGCAAGGGTTCGATGTTCAGTTTGACCTTGCGGGCAGCACGGCGCGCCTGCATCACGGTGTCGGCCACCACCACGCCAATGACCTGTCCAACGTGTTGCACGGTGCCCATGGCGAACACCGGCTCATCGCCGGCAAACGCCGCCAGCATTGGGTCGCCGGGAATGTCTTGCGACAACACCACACCACGCACACCGGGCATGGCCAGTGCGGCGGCAGCGTCCACACCCAGCAGCTTGCCATGGGCCACGGTGGACAGGATGGGCGCCGCGTGCAGCGTGCCGCGCACCTCGGGCATGTCGTCAATGTAGGTGGCGGCACCGGCCACTTGGGCGCGGGCGCTCTCGTGGGCCTGGGTGACCCCGGCTGCAGGTCCGCTGGCGGGGCTGGTGGGTTTTGTGGGTTTTGGCGGTGCGTTGCGGGTGCTCATGCGGTGGCTCCTTCCAGTGCCAGGCTTTGCAGATCAATCTGCGGCGTGCCCTGGCTCTCCAGCCAGTAGCGCTGCAGCAGGTTGCCCAGCACTTGTGTGCGGTAGCTGCTGGAGGCGCGCATGTCGGAAATCGGTGTGAACTCGGCGCGCAGGGTTTGCATGGCGGTTTTGACGGTGGCCTGGTTCCAGGGCTGGCCGATCAAGGCGGCCTCGGTTTGGCGGGCGCGCACCGGAGTGGCTGCCACGCCCCCGGCACCAATGGAGGCTGTTTGCACTACCCCGTTGACTATTTGCAGGTTCACTCCTAGGCACACGGCAGAAATATCGTCTTCAAACCGTTTGGAGATCTTGTAGACCCGGCTGAACTCCGCTGCCGCGGCTTTGGGCACCTTGATCCAGGCCAGCACCTCATCCAAGGCCATCACATTTTGGCGGTAGCCGGTGTACAGCGCTTCCAGCGGCATCTCCCGGTGGCCGCGTGTGCTCATCAGCACCACGTTGGCCCCCAGCGCAATCAGCAGCGGCATGGAGTCACCAATGGGGGATCCGTTGGCCACGTTGCCACCCAGCGTGCCCGAGTTGCGCACCGGCAGCCCGGCGAAGCGGTTGGCAAAGGTTTGCAGCTGCGGGCGGTTGGCCACCAGTGCGGCAAAGGCGTCGGTCAATGTAACGGCAGCGCCAATGGCGATGTGGTGGGGGTACTGCTCGACACGCCTGAGCTCAGCCACCTGGGTCAGGTCAATCACCTGCTCAAACTGCATATGCATCTTGGTCACCCACAGGCCGACATCGGTGCAACCGGCAACCAACTGGGCCCCGGGGCGCTGGGCCCGCAGTTGCAGCAGTTGGGCCAGGCTTGTTGGAGAAATATAAGTCAAATCGGCCTCTAGCCCCCGTGGAGTATGCGCAAGCAGCTCCATTTTTGATAGCAAATACGCTTCGTCCACCGCAACCGGGGGGAGCGCCTGCATGGCCTGGGCGGCGTCCAGAATCGGGCGGTAGCCGGTGCAGCGGCACAGGTTGCCGGACAAGGCGGTTTGCGCGTCGCTGCGCGAAATTACTTGCAGCGGCGTCTGGCCAATGGCCGCATGGTTCTGGTACAGGCCAAACAGGCTCATCACAAAGCCGGGGGTGCAAAAGCCGCACTGCGAGCCGTGGCACTGCACCATGGCTTGCTGCGCCGGGTGCAGATCGCCGCTGGGGCTGGCTAGGTCTTCCACAGTCCACAGCGCCATGCCGTCCACCGAGTGCGCCATGCGGATGCAACTGTTCACCGTGCTGTACTTCACTGCGCCATCGTGCGCTTCTCCCAGCACGACCGAGCAGGCGCCGCAGTCGCCTTCGCCACAGCCCTCTTTGGTGCCGGTGCAGTGCAGGTCTTCGCGCAGCACTTCCAGCAGGGTGCGCGTCGGCGGCACGCCGTGCAGCGTGACGACTTCGCCACGCCGGATGAATTGCAGGGGTTTTGTGTTCATGAGCTTCAGTGTCCTTGTGCGGGAGGGTAAATCGGGAGGCCAGCCGCGTGCATACGGTTTAGCATATGGCACAAATCCACATGCCAGTATGAGAGACCAATCCCTTTTCGACAAGATAGACCTTCATCTCATTAGGGTCCTTCATACAGTGTTGACTGAACGTAGTGTTTCAAGAGCGGCGATCCGGCTGGGCATGCACCAGCCGGCGGTCAGCAGCGCGCTCAAACGCCTGCGCGACTTCGCCGGTGACCCGCTTTTGGTGCGCTCAGGCTCCGGCATGGTGCCCACCGATGCGGGTTTGCGCATGCTGGAACCCAGTGCCAGCATTTTGCGTGCCGCACAGATGCTGTTCTCGGACGCACGGGGCTTTGATGCCGCCACCGCCAGCAACACCTTTCGTATCGCCGCCAGCGACTACCTGGACCCCTTGTTTTTGCCCCAGTTGGTGACTCAGATCAAGACCCAGGCGCCGCTGGCCGAGATCGAAATCCATCCTTTGTCCGCCGCGGCCGACTACCGTACCCAGCTCGCCTTGGGCGAGGTGGATGTGGTGATTGGCAACTGGCCCACACCCCCGCAAGACTTGCACTTGGGGCGGCTGTTTGGCGATGAAGTGGTCTGCATGGTGTCGCAAAAGCACCCGGCCGTGCGCCGTGGCTGGGACCAAGCCGCGTGGCTGGAGGCCGAGCACATTGCTCCCGGCGCCCATTACCCCGGCTCCAAGGGTGTCATTGACGATTTTCTGACCAGCCGCGGCCTGCAGCGCCATATCGTGGCCCGCTGCCCGCACTTTGGTTTGATTCCGGGCATGGTGGCATCAACCTTGCTGGTGTTGACCACAGGGCGGCAGTATTGCGAGCGGTTTGTCGGTGTGTTGCCGGTGAAGATATTGCCGTGTCCCATCGAGTTTCCCCGCATGATGTACTACCAGCTTTGGCATGAACGTACCCACACATCGGCTTCCAGTCGCTGGCTGCGCGAGCGTGTAAAGTCTGTGGCAGCGGCGCTAAAGCGCGTGTGAGCTATTCCAGCTGAGACAAAAATAAGATGACCATCCCTCGACTTCAGTTAACCGGTATTACCAAGGCCTACCCCGGTGTGGTGGCCAATAGCGACGTGTCGCTGACCGTGATGCCGGGCGAGACCCATGCGGTGCTGGGGGAAAACGGCGCGGGTAAGTCCACGCTGATGAAGATCATCTACGGCTCGGTCAAACCCGATGCCGGGCAGGTCAGGATCAACGGGCAGTTGATGCAAATCCGCAACCCCAGTCAAGCGCGCGCCAACGGCATCAGCATGGTGTTTCAGCATTTCAACCTGTTTGACACCATGACCGTGGCGGAGAACGTGTGGTTGGGGCTGACGCGCAGTTCGCTGGAGCAAGTCACCGCAAGCATTGTGGCCAAGGCCAATGAATACGGGCTGGACATCGATCCCCAACGCCCGGTCCACACCCTGAGCGTGGGTGAGATGCAGCGCGTGGAAATCATCCGTGCCCTGCTGACCCGCCCCGAGCTTTTGATTCTGGATGAGCCGACCTCGGTGCTGACGCCGCAGGCGGTGGAGAAGCTGTTTGTGGTGCTGAAAAAACTAGCCTCCGAGGGTTGCAGCATTTTGTACATCAGCCACAAGCTGCATGAGATTCGCGAGCTGTGCACGGCGTGCACCGTGCTGCGCAATGGCAAGGTCACCGGCGTGTGCAACCCGCAGGAGGAATCCAATGCCTCCCTGTCGCGCCTGATGATTGGTGCCGAGCCACCGCTGTTGCAGCGTGCCGCCAAACACGCCGGTGCTGCGGTGATGACCGTCAAGGGTTTGAACCTGGAACGCGAAGACCAGTTTGGGGTGGACCTGGACGACATCCATTTGCATGTGCGCGCAGGTGAGGTCGTGGGCATCGCGGGTGTGTCGGGCAATGGCCAAAAGGAATTGTTGTATGCCTTGTCGGGTGAAGACGACCGGGCGCCCCGTGGCAGTGTCCATATGGGGGAGGTGGATGTGTCCAAAATGCATCCGGGTCAGCGGCGCAAGATGGGCCTGCATTTCGTGCCCGAAGAGCGCTTGGGGCGCGGTGCCGTGCCCACGCTCAGCCTGGCGCACAACATGTTGTTGACGCGTACCGAATCCATCTCCGCCCCCAAATTTATGGGTGGCTGGATTCGCGTGCGCCAGTTGGAGCAACATGCGGCCCGGATCATCAAGGCCTTCAATGTGAAGGCGGGTGGCCCGCACGCGGTGGCTCGCTCCCTGTCGGGCGGCAACCTGCAAAAATTCATCGTCGGCCGGGAGATCGACGCCAAGCCCACGCTGTTCATCGTGTCGCAACCCACCTGGGGGGTCGACGTGGGTGCCGCAGCGCAGATTCGCGGTGAAATTCTGGCCCTGCGTGACGCGGGTTGCGCCGTGCTGGTGGTCAGCGAAGAGCTGGACGAGCTGTTTGAAGTGTGTGACCGGATGCATGTGATTGCGCGCGGCAAGCTGTCGCCCTCCGTGCCCTTGGCGCAGGCGTCGGTGGAAAAAATTGGTGAGTGGATGAGTGGTTTGTGGGATGCAGCCACCCCAGCGGGAGTGCAACACCATGGCTAAGTTCAAACTCAAGCTGGAAGCGCGCCCACAGCCTTCGCAACTGTGGAGCTATGGCTCACCCGTGCTTGCGCTGCTGTGCACGGTGGTCATTGGTGTGATTTTGTTTGCGCTGCTGGGCAAAGACCCGGTGCGCGGCCTGCAGGTCTTCTTTTGGGAGCCCATTAAAAGTGGCTATGCCGTGGGGGAGCTGATGGTCAAGGCCATTCCCTTGTTGCTGATTGCACTGGGGCTGGCGGTGTGCTTCCGCTCCAACGTGTGGAACATCGGTGCCGAAGGTCAGTACATCCTGGGCGCGGTTGCGGCCAGTGGCGTGGCATTGATGGCCGATCAGAGCACCGGCAAGTGGATTGTGGTGCCCATTGTGTTGGCGGGTGTGCTGGGCGGCATGTTCTGGGCTAGCATCACGGCCTTTTTGCGTGACCGTTTCCATGCCAATGAGATTTTGGTCAGTTTGATGCTGGTCTATGTGGCGGTGCAGGTGTTGGGCTACATGGTGTACGGCCCCTGGAAGGACCCGCATGGGTACAACTTTCCGCAAACGAAAACCTTCGATCTGGTAACCCGTATTCCGCGCCTGTTTGAAGGCTCACGGGTCAGTATCGGGCTGATTTTTGCGCTGGCGGGCGTGGCCGGGATATGGGTGTTTTTGTTTCGCACCCGTGCCGGATTTGCACAGCAAGTCGGCGGCCTGGCACCTGCAGCGTCGCGTTATGCCGGTTTCTCTTCGCGCGGCGCGCTGTGGACGGCGTTGCTGGTTTCCGGCGGAATGGCCGGGCTGGCGGGTGCGCTGGAAGTGGCTGGCCCTATTGGCCAGCTCACGCCCTATGTGCCGGCGGGTTACGGCTTTGCCGCCATCATCGTGGCCTATGTGGGGCGCTTGCATCCCGTTGGCATGGTGTTTTCTGCGGTGCTGATGAGCATGTTCTACATTGGTGGCGAGCTGGCGCAGTCCCGCATGGGGCTGCCCAAATCACTGACCGGGGTGTTTCAGGGCTTGTTGTTGTTTACGCTGTTGGCCTGTGACACGCTGGTGAACTATCGCCTGCGTTGGGTCGCCGTTGGGGAGAAAAAATAATGGAATCCTACGCACTGCTGATAGCCGCCACGCTCAACGCCGGCACCGTGCTGGCGATGGCCTCGCTGGGCTTGTTGATTAATGAGAAGGCCGGCATTGTGAACCTGGGGGCCGAGGGCATGATGCTATGCGCCGCCATTGCCGGCTTTGCGGCGGTGGTGCACACCGGCAGCGACACGCTGGGGTTTGCGGCGGGCATGGGCGCCGGTGCTCTGATGGCGGCGGTGTTCGGTGGCTTGGTCATCTGGCTCAACACCAACCAGTACGCCACCGGCTTGGCGCTGAGTTTGTTTGGCGCGGGCTTTTCGGCCTTTGCAGGAATCTCCTATGTGCAGGAGAAAATTCCGGAGCGGACCAACTTTTCCATCCCCTACCTTGCCGATATCCCGCTGGTGGGGCAGGCCTTGTTTCGCCAGCATCCGCTGGTGTACCTGACCGTGATTTTTGCCGCTGCCTTGATTTGGTTCCTGTACCGCACCCGCTCGGGCCTCATTTTTCGCAGCGTGGGTGAAAGCCCCGAGTCGGCCCACGCGCTGGGTTACCCGGTGCGCTGGATTCGCCTGAGCGCCGTGGTGGTGGGCGGTGCCCTGTGCGGTTTGGCGGGCGCCTATATTTCCATTATTTACACCCCACTGTGGGTCGAGGGCATGGTGTCTGGCAAGGGCTGGATTGCCCTGGCGCTCACCACCTTTGCCACCTGGCGTCCGGCACGCGTATTGCTTGGTGCCTACCTGTTTGGTGGCGTGACCATGTTGCAGTTCCATTTGCAGGGCGTGGGCGTGGAGGTTCCCAGCCAGTTCCTGAGCATGTTGCCTTACCTTGCCACCATTGTGGTGTTGGCCCTGATCTCGCGCAACCCACGTTGGATTCGTATTAATATGCCCGCTGCAATTGGCAAACCGTTTTACCCTGGCTCCTAGTTTTTCGTTCCCAACCCTCCTCTTTTTTTATTGAAGGAATTGACATGACAGATTTGCAGAAACGTTCCCTGTTGAAGATTGCTGCGTTGACCGCAGTGGCCGGCGCCGCGCTGGTGGGTTGTGGCAAAAAGGAAGAGCCAGCGCCCGCACCAGCACCGGCCCCAGCCGCGGTGGCCCCTGCGCCCAAGCCTGAGCCTTTGAAAATTGCGTTTGCCTACATCGGCCCTGTGGGCGATGGCGGCTGGACCTTCGCACATGACAACGGCCGCAAGGCGGTGGAAAAAGAATTTGGCGACAAGGTCGTCACCAGCTTCGTGGAAAACGTGCCGGAGTCTGCGGACGCAGAGCGCGTAATCCGCGACATGGCAGGCCAGGGCAACAAGCTGATTTTCGGCACCACCTTTGGCTACATGGAGCCCATGCTCAAAGTCGCTGCCGACACCAAAGGCGTGAACTTCCAGCATGCCACCGGCTACAAAACTGCCGAGAACATGAGCACCTACGACAGCCGCACTTATGAGGGCGCGTACATGGCCGGTGTGATTGCCGGCAAGATGACCAAGTCCAACACGCTGGGCGTGGTGGCTTCGGTGCCAATCCCTGAAGTGATCCGCAACATCAATGCCTTCACCTTGGGTGCCCAGTCCAGCAACCCAAAAATCAAGACCAAAGTGGTGTGGGTCAACGAGTGGTTTAACCCACCGAAAGAAACCGAAGCCGCTACATCTCTGATCAACGGTGGTGCCGATGTGCTGTTCCAGAACACCGACTCACCCGCTGTGCTCAAGACCGCACAGGACAAGGGCAAGCGCGCCTTCGGTTGGGACTCTGACATGACAGCCTACGGCCCCAAAGCCCACTTGGCATCGGCAGTGATCAACTGGGGTCCGTACTATATCCAGGCCACACGCAATGCGTTGGAAGGTAAAAACGCTTCTACCCAAAACTGGTGGGGTGTGAAAGAGGGCGCGATTGACATCGTGTCGATTGCCGAAGACGTGCCTGCCGAGACCAAGACCAAGGTGGAAGAAGTCAAGGCCGGTCTGAAAGACGGCAGCTTCGTGATCTGGAAAGGTCCGATCATGGACAACACCGGCAAAGAGCAACTCAAAAAGGATGAAGTCGCTGACGACAAATTCCTGGGCGGCCTGGGCTTCTACGTCAAGGGCGTGGAAGGCAAGATTCCCGGCGGCAAATAACCGTGGCTAGCTAAACAAGGGCCGCTCCTGAGCGGCCCTTGTTACTTGTGCACTACTTGTGCGTTGCGTTGGAATGAAACCTATGAATACTCCCAGTTTGCCGGCCTCTTTTTATGTGAAAACCGGCGACGGTGCCTACACGCCGACCGAGGCCACCATTGGGCCGTGGTCTGCAGACCTGCAGCACGGGGGCCCGCCGTCCGCCTTGCTGACCCATGCCTTGCTGCAGCACCAGCCGCGTGCGGGCATGGTCCTGTCACGCATAACGCTGGAATTTTTTGGCACCATCCCGCTGACGCCTTGCGAAATCCAGGTGGAAACCGTGCGTGCCGGCAAACGCATTGAGCTGCTCAAAGCCAGCTATCTCTCGGGCGGCAAGACCTGCATGCTGGCCCATGCCTGGCGGCTGGAGTCCGCGCCAGATGTCGCGCCCGTGGTGGCCGAGCCGTTTGTGGTGCCTGCGCTGCCGCCAGCGCAAACCCAGGGCTTTTTCCCGGGTGTGGGCTACTTCCCCTACGGGCATGCGCTGGAGTGGCGTTATGTGCACGGCGGTTTTGATTCTTTGGGCCCGGCCACGGTGTGGGCCCGCTCCCGCATTGCCTTGGTGGACAACGCGCCGTTGCAGCCGATAGAGACCCTGATGCTGTTGATCGACTCCGCCAACGGCGTGAGTGCCGAGCTTGACATCCGGCAGTGGTCTTTTGTGCCGGTGGATTTGAGTATCGGCTTGCACCGCCAGCCGCAGGGCGTTTGGCAGGGCATGGCCGCGCGTACCGTGGTGCAGGGCCACGGAATTGGGCAGACCACCACCACCGCATTTGATGAAGCCGGCAGCCTGGGCCACAGTTTGCACACTCTTTTTGTGCGGCCCCGCTGAACCCAAGTAACAATTACCAATGACGTTAATGACACCAAGGAACCATGCCATGTTGACATTCAAACCCATCGCCGCTGACCGTATTCCCGACTTGTTGCGCCTGATGCCCAAGGCCGAGTTGCACATGCATATTGAGGGCTCGCTGGAGCCCGAGCTGATGTTTGCGCTGGCCAAACGCAACGGCCTGCAATTGGCCTACCCGGATGTGCAAAGCCTGCGCGCCGCCTATGTGTTTGACAACTTGCAGGACTTTTTGGACATTTACCACACCGGTACGCTGGTGCTGAAAACTGAGCAGGATTTTTACGATATGGCCTGCGCCTACCTGGCGCGGGCGCAGGCTGACAACGTGCTGCATGCCGAGCTGTTTTTTGACACGCAGACGCATACTGGCCATGGAATTGACACCGAGACGGTCATCAATGGTTTGCATCGGGCTTGTGCCGATGCACCGCAAAAGTTTGGTATGACCGCCTCGCTCATCCTGTGCTTCTTGCGCCACCTGAGCGAGCAAGAGGCGTTTGAATGCCTGGAGCAGGCCATGCCCCTGCGAGACAAGCTGGTGGGCATTGGCTTGGCCTCCAGTGAAAAAGGCCACCCCCCAGAGAAGTTTGCCAAGGTGTTTGCCCGTGCCAAGCAACTGGGCTTTCGCCTAGTGGCCCATGCCGGCGAAGAGGGGCCACCGGCCTACATTTGGACGGCACTGGATGTGCTCAAGGTCGAGCGCATTGACCACGGTGTGCAAGCCATCAATGATGCCGCGCTGATGCAGCGCCTGGACCATGACCGCATCCCGCTCACGGTGTGCCCCTTGTCGAACCTGAAGCTGCGGGTCTACCCCAGCTTGGCCCAGCACAGCCTGCTGCGCATGCTGGACGCCGGTATCGTGGCCACCGTCAACTCGGACGACCCGGCCTACTTTGGCGGATATATCAATGAGAACTTCACCCAGACCTTTGCCGCCTTGGGTATGAACGCCACCCACGCTTACCAGTTGGCCCGCAACAGCTTTGATGCCAGTTTCATTGAAGCCTCCGAGCGGGCGCAGCACGTCGCAAGGCTGGACGCGGTGTTTGAGACCTTCCAATGATGCACGCCTACCGCGCCTCCCTGCTCTGGTTTGCGCCGCACAGCGGGGGGGCAGGCCGGGCGTTGTTTGAAGAAGACGGCCTGCTCGTGGTCGGGCCTGACGCCAACGGTGTGCAGGTGGTGCAGGCCATTGGGCCATGGCGCGAGGTGTCGGCCAGCTACCCCACGGTGGCAGTCACGCATTTTCCGGGGCGCATCATCGCACCGGGTTTTGTGGATTTGCATGTGCACTTTCCACAGACCAATGTCATTGGTTCGCCTGCAGAGGGGTTGTTGCCGTGGCTGGAAAACTATACGTTTCCAGAGGAAAAACGCTTTGAAGACCCCGAATACAGTGCGCAAGCAGCTACTTTTTTTGTAGCAGAACTGCTGCGCAACGGCGTCACCACTGCGTTGGCATTCGCCACCTCCCACCCGCAGTCGGTGCATGCGCTGTTCGCCGAGGCGCAAAGCCAGCGCATGCGCATGATCACCGGCCTGTGTCTGATGGACCGCCACGCACCCGCTTCACTGCTGAACCGCGCTTCAGCCAACAGCGCGGTGGACGCCACCGAGCAAAGCCTGTTGGATTCGGAAATGTTGATCGCGCAATGGCACGGCAAAGACCGCCTTGGCTATGCCATCACGCCGCGGTTTGCGCCCACCAGTACCGACGCCCAGTTGCGCGGAGCGGGCGAGCTGGCGGCCAAGTACCCCGATGTGTGGATTCAGTCGCATGTGGCGGAGAACAAGGACGAGATCGCCTGGGCCCGCGCGCTGTTCCCGGCGTCGCGCAGCTACCTAGCCACCTACGCCGACTTTGGCCTGATGCGAAAGCGCGCCATCTACGCCCATTGCATCCACTTTGATGACGATGACCGCGCCCTGATGCGCGACACCGGCGCAGCAGCGGCCGTCAGCCCGACCAGCAACCTGTTTCTGGGCAGTGGCTTTTTTGATTACGCGGGCGCCGACCGTGTCGGTTTTCAGTACGGGCTGGCCAGCGACGTGGGCGGAGGCACCAGTTTCAGCCCGTTTCACACCATGCTGGGGGCCTATTACGTGGGGCGCGAAGGGCACGCCACCCAGGGCTTGTCGCTTTCACCACAGCACCTGTGGTGGCAGCACACGGCAGGCGCTGCCCGCGCTTTGGGTTTGGACGGGGCGCAGGGGCAAGCCGCCGTGGGCAATCTGCTGCCCGGGTGTGAGGCAGATTTTGTGGTGCTCAACCCCAAAGCCACGCCGCTTTTGGCCCGCAAAACGGCGCTGGCCAATAGTTTGGATGAGTTGTTGTTCTCGATGATCGTGCTGGGGGATGACCGACTGATCGAGCAAACCGTCATTTCTCAAGCTATTTAGGCCTCTAGCCCGCGTGGATACTGCGCAAGCAGCTATCATTTTTGATGCGACTGTCATCCTCTCTCCCATTTGCGGTGATGGGAACGATGGACATTTCGGTAGTGGGTAGCTATCATTGGTGGCTATCATTTTAGGAGGTGCCCCATGGACACAGCACGCCTTTTCCAATCCGGCCGCAGCCAAGCCGTTCGGCTACCCAAAGAGTACCGGTTTGTCGGCACCGAGGTGGTGGTCAAACATTTCGGCAATGGCGTGTTGTTACTGCCGGTCGATGACCCCTGGAAAATGCTGGAGGCTGGGCTGGCAAGCTTTGAGACTGGCTTTGTGTTGACGCGGGAGCAACCTGACGACCAGATTCGCGCCGAGATTGCACCGTGATCCTGCTCGACACCAATATCTGCATCTACATCATCAACGCCAAACCCCCTGCAGTGCTGGCACGCTTTCAACAGTACCGGCTGGGCGACATTGGGTTGTGCAGTGTGGTGGCCGCAGAGTTGGCGTTTGGGGTGGCCAAAAGTGGCTCTGCGCGCAACCGCCAAGCACTGGAGATGTTTCTGGCGCCCCTAACGATATTGCCTTTTGATGAATCTTCCATCTGGGCCTGTGGCGATTTACGTGCTGACCTGGAGCGCCGTGGCACCCCCATCGGATCGCTCGACACCATGATTGCCGCGCACGCATTGAGCCAGCAGGCCCTGCTGGTCACCAACAACACCCGCGAATTCGCCAAAGTGCCCGGATTGCAACTGGACAACTGGATCGCAGGCACTTTGTAGCTGAATCTGGGTACCAAATTAGCCCAAACCCCCGGTGGATATTGCGCAAGCAGCTATAAAAAACATAGCGATATACAATCTGCCCAACTTAGGAGTCACACCCCAATGAGCATCAAAAGCGACAAATGGATTCGCCACATGGCTGAGACCACCGGCATGATTGAGCCCTTCGAACCCGGCCAGATTCGTGAAAAAGAAGGCAACAAAATCATCTCTTACGGTACCAGTAGTTACGGCTACGACATCCGCTGCGCCCCCGAGTTCAAGGTGTTTACCAACATCCACAGCACGGTGGTAGACCCCAAGAATTTTGACGAAAAGAGCTTCGTTGATTTCCATGGCGACAGCTGCATCATCCCGCCCAACAGCTTTGCGCTGGCCCGCACCATGGAGTACTTCCGTATTCCGCGCAATGTGCTGACCATTTGCCTGGGGAAAAGCACCTACGCGCGTTGCGGCATCATCGTCAACGTAACCCCGTTTGAGCCCGAGTGGGAAGGTTATGTCACGCTGGAGTTTTCCAACACCACGCCGCTTCCGGCCAAAATTTATGCGGGAGAAGGCTGCGCCCAGGTGCTGTTCTTTGAGAGCGACAAGGACGACGTGTGCGAGGTGAGCTACAAAGACCGGGGCGGCAAATACCAGGGCCAGGTCGGCGTGACCTTGCCCAGGGCCTGAAGTTCGCGGGCCAAAACTGCGTGAAACCAGGGGCCGCCGGGCTTGAAACGTACACGTTTGCGCCGGGTGGAGGATAATACGGGTTTGCCCTTGGCTCCCGGGGCTAATCAGCTATCGGATGGATAGCACTCACCTTTGCTATGCATGACCGACTTGAAACCTGATCTGACTCCTGAATTAACCGCTGAAACCCTGCCAATGGCCTTTGCCCAGTTGCAACTGGCAGCACCGCTGGCCCGCGCCGTAGCCGACATGGGCTACACCTCCATGACCCCGATCCAGGCCCAGGCGATCCCTGTGGTGCTGCAAGGGCGGGACGTGATGGGCGCCGCCCAAACCGGTACTGGTAAAACCGCTGCTTTCTCGCTGCCCCTGCTGCAGCGCATGCTCAAGCATGAGAACAGCTCCACTTCTCCCGCGCGCCACCCCGTGCGCGCCTTGGTGCTGTTGCCCACCCGCGAACTGGCCGACCAGGTCGCTCAGGCCATCAAGCAATACGCCCAGCACACCCAGCTGCGTTGCACCGTGGTGTTTGGCGGCATGGACATGAAGCCCCAGACCCTGGAGCTGAAAAAAGGTGTTGAAATTCTGGTCGCCACCCCAGGGCGTCTGCTAGACCACATTGAAGCCAAGAATGCGGTGTTGAATCAGGTGGAATATGTGGTGCTGGACGAGGCCGACCGCATGCTGGACATCGGCTTCTTGCCCGACCTGCAGCGCATCCTGTCCTACCTGCCCAAACAACGGACCACGCTGCTGTTTTCGGCCACCTTCTCCGGTGAAATCAAGCGCTTGGCTAGCAGCTATTTGCAGGACCCGGTCACCATTGAGGTGGCGCGCTCCAATGCCACGGCCTCTACGGTCGAGCAGCATTTTTACAGCGTGAGCGAGGACAACAAGCGCCACGCCCTGCACCAAATTTTGCGCCAACGCGGCATCAAACAGGCCTTTGTGTTTGTCAACAGCAAGCTTGGCTGTGCCCGCTTGGCACGTTCCCTGGAGCACGAGGGTCTGAAGACCACCGCTTTGCATGGCGACAAGAGCCAGGACGAGCGCTTGAAAGCCCTGGATGCCTTCAAAAAGGGCGAGGTCGATTTGCTGGTATGCACCGACGTGGCAGCCCGTGGCCTGGACATCAAGGATGTACCCGCTGTATTTAATTTCGATTTGCCATTCAACGCCGAAGACTATGTGCACCGCATTGGCCGCACCGGCCGTGCCGGCGCCTCTGGCTTGGCTGTGAGCTTTGTCGGTGGCAACAACGATGCCCGTTTGGCGGGCGACATCGAGAAGCTGATCAAGATCAAAATCGAGCTCGAAGCCGTGGAGTTTGACGAAGACCAGCCCGATATCCGCAAGCAAGGCCGTATCAACGATGGTCGGCGCATGTATGCCGAAGGCGCGCAGGACGATTCCCGTCGCCCCAGCCACAGTCGTGGCCCAGCTCGGGATGTGGCGCACGAAGGGCAGTTTGCGCGGCAGGATCGTCCACCGCGCCGTGACTATTCGCGCCCGGCCCCGGCGCCCCGTGACCCGTTCTTTGACAAGCCTTACGAGCCCGCTGCCGTCAGCGAAGCCGCTGCACCGTCTTGGGAAGCCGCTGCGCGTCCGGCGGTGCGCAGTATTTCCGCCAATATCAAGCACAAGGTCAAGGTGGCGGCGCTGTTTAAGGCAGCCTAGTCGGCAATGCAGGGCGTGCGGCAGGCTTTTGGGCCTGCGCGCACTTCACCTGAATCAGTTCGGTATTCCATGGTTGCGCGGTGCCTGCGTCCTCCACGCGCAGCGCGCTTAAGGCGCCGCCCCATACGCATCCGGTGTCCATGGCAAACACATCGGTGCGGTCCAGCCACCCCAGCGTAGACCAGTGACCAAAGGCTATGCAAATGTCGGCCGTTTTTCTGGCAGGCACGTCAAACCAGGGCAAGTAACCCGCGGGTGCGGCGGCAGCGCCGTCTTTTGCTTCAAATTCCATGGTGCCAGCGGGCGTGCAAAAACGCATACGGGTCAACGCGTTCACTACGACACGAATGCGGTCGGTGCCTGTGAACGCTTCGTTCCAGGCGGTGGGTGTGTCGCTGTACATGACGTGGAAAAAATCCCCAGCAGCGCTTGACTGCAACACGGCTTCCACCTCGTGCGCAAGTGCTATCGTTTTGCTAGCTGTCCACGCAGGTAATACGCCGGCGTGGACCATTAAAAGCTGTCTATTTCCAAGGGTTTCCAGCATCGCCATGCGCTGGTGGCGTAGCCAGTGCAGCATGGCAAGGCGGTCGGGGGCATCCAAAATGCCGTCCAGCGTGTCTTTGCGCTTGGGTTGGCGCACGCCGTGGGCCACTGCCAGCAGGTGCAGGTCGTGGTTGCCCAGCAGGCAACGGGCAGCGTCGCCATAGGCCATCAGACGGCGCAGCACCGCTGCAGAATCTGGCCCGCGGTTCACCAGATCACCCAAAAGGTAAAGTGTGTCGCGGCTGGGTGAAAAGCCGATGGTGTCGAGAAGCTGTTGCAGCGCTGCGTCGCAGCCCTGCACGTCGCCGATAAGGTACATTGCCATGGTGTCTATTTTCGCTTGGGTTTCATGGAATTTCTTCTGATCGTGCTGCTGACTTTACTGAATGGCGTCTTTGCCATGTCAGAGCTGGCGCTTACCGCCAGCCGCAAGGTGCGTTTGCAGACCATGGCCGAGGCGGGTGACCTTGGTGCCAAGGCGGCCTTGACCCTTCTTGAAAACCCAACGCAATTTTTATCGTCGGTGCAAGTGGGCATTACGTCCATTGGCATGCTCAATGGCATTGTGGGCGAAGCCGCTTTCAGTGATGGTCTGTCGATGTGGCTGGAGGCCACTTTGGCTATATCGCACAAGGCGTCCGACATTTCAGCCACCGCGCTGGTGGTGACCATCATTACGTTTGTCACGATTTTGTTTGGTGAGTTGGTGCCCAAGCGCATTGGGCAGTTGTACCCCGAGACGGTTGCCCGCGTTGTGTCACGCCCCATGACTTGGGTGGCTACGGGGGCCAAGCCGTTTGTGCGCTTGCTGTCGGTGTGCACCCACGGCATGCTCAGACTGCTGCGCATCGACACCACCGACAACCGCGCCGTGACCGAGGCAGAAATTTCCGCCAGCCTGGAAGAGGGCGTGGACGCGGGCATCATCGAAGAGCATGAGCACCAGATGGTGCGCAATGTGTTTCATCTGGACGACCGCCCCCTCACCTCCATGATGTTGCCGCGCGCAGATATCGAGTGGTTGGAGGCGTCCTCGACCGTGGCGCAGTGCCTGGCGCAGGCCAGCACCGGGGGCGACAAGGGCACCCATTCTTGGTACCCGGTGTGCCGTGGCTCGTTGGACGATGTGGTCGGTTTAATCAGCGTGGGGCGCTTGCTGGAGCTGGGTGCTGATCACGTTGGAACGATTGAGCCCATGGCGGAGACGGCTGTGTTTGTGCCCGAGACCCTGACCGGCATGGAGTTGATCGGCCAGTTCCGCATCAAGTCGGCGCGTATGGTGTTTGTGGTGGATGAATATGGCGTGGTGCAAGGCCTGCTCACGCCGCATGACCTGCTGGAAGCCATTACCGGCGAACTGCAGCCCGAAGAGCAGACACAGGCTTGGGCCACGGAGCAATCGGATGGCACCTGGTTGTTGGACGGTTTGATGCCCGTGGGTGAGCTCAAGACCCGCCTTGGAATAGAGGCGGAACTGCCCCAGGAAGACCGGGGTCGCTACAACACCCTGGCCGGTTTGCTGATGACTGTTTCGGGCAATCTGCCGGAAATCGGCGAGCACATCGAGTGCGAGCACTGGCAGTTTGAAGTGACCGAGCTTGAAGGCAAGCGCATTGACAAAGTTACCGCCAGGCGCACTCTGGGCACCTGAGCGTGGGTGCTTACAGGCGGCCGGTGACCCGGTAGGCCAGTAGGCCCACGAGTTCGTGGAATAACTCGCCCCATTTTTTTGCGCCATCAATTTGGGAATATTCAAGCCAGTGCGGGTTCGTTCCGGTCCGAAAATCCACCGGGTAGGCGGTTATGTTCCATCCTGCTTTGGAAAAGGTTGCCACTGACCGCGGCATGTGGGCTGCGGAGGTCACCAGCAACCAGCGTTGCGCGATGTCGATGCCAGGCATTTGCGCCGTCAGCACGGCGTTGTCAAAGGTATTGCGCGAAACCGATTCGTATTGAACCCGGTCGGGCGGCACGCCCATGCTTTCGAAGAACACCCGCGCACGGTCCGCCTCGCTGGGCCCCGAACCCAGCAGTGAACCCTCGCCACCCGTAAACACCAGCCGTAAATGCGGATTGCGTCGCAGCATGGCCACTGGCGCGGTCATTCGCTCAGCAGCACCGTTGAGCAAGGGTTGTGCGTGCGCTTGCTGAACCCGCCCAGACTCGGTCGCGCCGCCCAGCACAATGAGCCCCACATAGCTACCTAGATCCGCTTGGGGAGAGATTTCGGCATATTGCCCTTCGAGTTGCTGGCCTAGCCAATGGGGCAGCGGCTGCCAACCCACGGCCAGCAAGACCGCGAGGGCTGACCACTGCAAGCGCCGCGCCGCAACGGGTTTTTGGCGCTGCAAAAAGAGCCCGGCGAGCAGCAAACCAGTCACCCACGTCAGGGGCTCGGACAGAAGCCCCAGGATCTTAGAGAGGATAAACATGCGACCGCTTTACTTGTCGTCCGGTACTGGGCGGGCCTGCTGCATGGCTGCTTCGACCGATTGTTTGACCTGTTCCTGAATCTGCTGGCTCTGTTGTTGCACGGGGGCGCCAGGCGTGGCACCTGGCACCGCGATGGTGCTGCTCAATTGCTTTTTGGCGAGTAGGCCAACCACCGCCAATACCAACAACAAACCCAAAATACCAAAAATGCCCCGCATAGCGATTCCTTTGCAAATGCAAGCCCAATCGGAGGGCTGTCAAGCGGCTAATTGTCAACGATGTAGACACTGGGAGACGATGTGGAGACCGGGCGCACCGAAAAATGCGCCACAAAAAGAAAGCCCAGCGCAAAGGCTGGGCTAACCCACGAATACGTGGCACATCTCCAAACAGAAGACGCGAGGCAATCGCCTGAAATGCATCATGAACGCTTTAAGGGACTACAGCTTGCGAAAGATCAATTGCCAGTCCGCTGGTCGGCCCGCGCAAAAAAAATCCGCTATGGATGAGACAGCGGATTTTCTTGAATTCATTGGTGCCACTTGTCGGAATCGAACTGACGACCTTCTCCTTACGAAGGAGCTGCTCTACCAACTGAGCTAAAGCGGCACTAAGCCCGCAATTATAGCCAGCACCGGGCTGGGTTACGGGGCTTCGGTGTGGTAACGGGTGACGCGTTCCACCTCATTTTTGGAACCCAGAATCACGCTCACGCGCTCGTGCAGTTTGCCGGGCTGGATGTCCATGATGCGTTGCTTGGTGTTGGTGGCGGCACCGCCGGCTTGCTCGATCAGCCAACTCATGGGGTTGGCTTCGTACATCAGGCGCAGCTTGCCTGACTTTTCTGGTTCGCGCTTGTCCCAGGGGTACATGAAGATGCCGCCGCGCGTGAGGATGCGGTGCACGTCAGCCACCATGCTGGCAATCCAGCGCATGTTGAAATCTTTGCCGCGTGGGCCGTCTTTGCCGGCCAGACATTCGTCCACATAGCGCTTGATCGGGGCGTCCCAGTGGCGCATGTTGCTCATGTTGATGGCGAACTCTTTGGTGTCCTCGGGGACGCGCATGTGTTCTTCGGTGAGGATGAACGATCCTTGCTCGCGGTCCAGCGTGAACATGGCGACACCGTCACCCACCGTCAGCACCAGTGTGGTTTGGGGGCCGTAGACGCAGTAGCCTGCAGCCACCTGTTTCCCCCCGGCCTGCAAAAAGTCCTGCTCGGATACGCCTGCACCCTCGGGCTTGACGAGCACGCTGAAGATGGTGCCAATGCTGACATTCACTTCAATGTTGCTGGAGCCGTCCAGTGGGTCAAACAGCAGCAGGTATTCGCCTTGCGGATAGCGGTTGGGCACCACGTAGATGCCTTCCATTTCTTCGCTGGCCATGGCGGCCAGATGGCCGCCCCATTCGTTGGCTTCGATCAGCACTTCGTTGGCAATGATGTCCAGCTTCTTTTGCATCTCGCCTTGCACGTTTTCGCTGTCCGCGCTGCCCATGACGTCGCCCAGGGAGCCTTTGTTAACTGCCTGGCTGATGCGTTTGCAGGCCCGGGCCACCACTTCCAGCAGCAGGCGCAGTTGCCCGGGGATCAGGCCGCCCTCGCGTTGCTGCTCGACCAGGTAGCGGGTGAGGGAAATTTTGGGTGACATGTTTATTCCTTTTTTTGATGAAGTAGGTTTCTCCGCAGGGCCGCCCCAAGGAGAAACGCAGCCCCCGTGGGGGCCATGCTAATCGGCCAGTGCGCGACCCACGACCTCGCGCACATCATTGCTCAGATCACTCTTGGCGGCGACGCGCGCCAGCGCCTCACGCGCTGCACTGCGGTAGGGCTCCGCCAGCTTTTTCCAGTGGTCCAGGGCGCGTGCCAGGCGGGCGGCCACTTGGGGGTTGATGCCGTCCAGCTCAATCACCCGCTCGGCCCAGAACACGTAGCCGGCCGCGTCCGGGCGGTGGAAGCCACCCGGGTTAGCACTGCAGTAGCTAAAGATGACGCTGCGTGCGCGGTTCGGGTTGCGAATGTTGAAGTCGGGGTGGCTGAGCAGTTGGCGCACAGCGGGCAGCACTTGGCCGCCACGGTCGGGTGCTCCGGCTTGCAGGGCAAACCACTTGTCCAGCACCAGCGCCTCGTCCTTGAATAGCGCATGGAAGCGCGCCAAAGCAGGGGCTGCCAAGGCGTGGCCACTGCCCACCAGCGCCTGCAGGGCGTTGGCGCGGTCGGTCATGTTGCTGGCGTCTTTGAAGCGCTGCAGCACCTTGCCCGGCCATACCGCGTCACCGCTCTGAACCGCCGCCAGGCACAGGAAGCTGAGCGCCATGCCGGCCAGGGCACGGCGGCCAGCGGGTACCGCATCGGGCTGGTAGCCGCCATTGTCCTGGTGGGTGGCGTAGGCCCATTCCCAGTCCGCTTGCAGCTCAGTGGCAAGTTGCAGGCGCATGGACTCGCGCACCATATGGATACGCTGGGGGTCGACCACATCAAGCTGCTCGGCAATATAGGTTTCCGACGGCAGCGTGAGCACCAGCTCCTTGAAGGCGGCGTCCAGCAGCGGATTGCGCAATACCCCTCGCATGGCTGAAATATAAGCATCATTTAGGGCTCTAGCCCCCGCGGAGTCTGCGTGAGCAGCTAGTGAATTGATAGCGCTTCGCAAAGCCAGGCGCTGCCCGGCTTCCCAGCGGTTGAACGGATCAGGGTCGTTCGCCAGCAGGGTGAGCAATTGGGCGTCGGTGAAGTCGAAGTCCAACACCACGGGTGCCGAGAAGCCGCGCAGGATGGAGGGCACGGGTTCCTCTGGCACCTCCACGAAGGTGATGGACTCGGTTTGCGCGGTCATCACGAACAGGTGGCTCTCTGTGGGTGGGGCGGTTTGCCCTTGTACCTGCAAGGGCAGGGCGGTGCCGCTGCTGGCACCCACCAAGCCCAAGCTCACGGGGATAACAAACGGTGCCTTGGCTGCTTGGCCGGGGGTGTCGGCGCAGCTTTGACTGAAGTGCAGGGTGTAAGTGTGCGCGCTTGCATCAAACTCGCCGCGCGCAGCCAGACGTGGTGTGCCAGCCTGGCTATACCAGCGTTTGAACTGGGGCAGCAGGCGGGCCAATTCGGAGTCGGAGTTGGCATCTGCAATGCTTTGGGCGAAGTCGTCGCAGGTAACAGCTTGGCCGTCATAGCGCTCGAAATACAGCTTCATGCCCCGGGCAAATCCGTCACGGCCCGAAACACTTTGCGCCGGCGTACCCGCCAGGGTCTGCATCATGCGCACCACCTCGGCACCTTTTTCGTAGATCGTGACGGTGTAGAAGTTGTTGATTTCGATGTAGCTGTCCGGACGCACCGGGTGGGCCATCGGGCCCGCGTCTTCGGGGAACTGGGCGGTGCGCAGCACGCGCACGTCTTCAATGCGCTTGACCGCGCGGCTTGACGCATCAAAGCACAGGTCCTGGCTGAATTCCTGGTCGCGGAACACGGTCAGGCCTTCCTTCAGGCTCAGTTGGAACCAGTCGCGGCAGGTGATGCGGTTGCCGGTCCAGTTGTGGAAATACTCGTGGCCCACCACGCTTTCGATGTTGGAGTAGTCCACATCGGTGGCGGTGGCCGGGTTGGCCAGCACGTACTTGGTGTTGAAGATGTTGAGGCCCTTGTTCTCCATGGCGCCCATGTTGAAGTCACTGGTGGCGACGATCATGAAGCGCTCCAGGTCCAGCGGCAGGCCAAAGCGGGCTTCGTCCCAGGCCACGCTGGCCATCAGGGAGTTCATGGCGTGTTCGGTCTTGTCCAAGTCACCGGGGCGCACATAGACCTGCAGCAAATGGTCTTTGCCTGCGCGTGAGGTGATGCGCTGCTCGCGTGCCACCAGTTGACCGGCCACCAGTGCAAACAGGTAGCAGGGCTTTTTGTGCGGATCGACCCACTTGGCGAAATGGCGGCCATCCTCCAGCATGCCTTGTTCCACCAGGTTGCCGTTGGAGAGCAGCACCGGGTACTTGGCCTTGTCGGCGCGCAGGGTCACGGTGTAGCTGGCCATCACGTCCGGGCGGTCCAGGAAGTAGGTGATGCGCCGGAACCCCTCGGCCTCGCATTGGGTGAAGAACGAGTCGTTGCTCACATACAAGCCCATCAGCTTGGTGTTTTTGACCGGGGCGCAGGTGGTGAAGATTTCCAGTGCGATGGGGTCAGTCCCTTCGGGCAGGTTCTCCAGCACCAGCTGGTTGCCGTCGATCTTGAAGGAGGCGCCCTGGCCGTTGACCAGCACGCGCGCCAGGTTCAACTCTTCGCCGTCCAGACGCAAGGCTTGCGCCGCCACATCGGGGTTGCGGCGCAGTGTCATCTTGTTGAGCACACGCGTTTTGGCGGGGTCCAGATCAAAACTCAGGTCTACGGTGTCAATCCAGTAGGCCGGGGCGGTGTAATCGCCACGGTGAACGATGGTGGCGGGGCCGTGGCCCTCACGAAGTTGCATCATGGTGGTTCTCCAGAAAATTTGAATGGGTACGCGTGCGAAACAGGTGGGGCAAAAAGCTAAACGCCTTGCTTCAAGGACGCCTGAATGAAGGGGTCCAGGTCGCCGTCCAGCACCTTTTGCGTGGCTGATGTCTCGTAGTTGGTGCGCAAATCCTTGATGCGGCTGTTGTCCAGCACGTAAGAGCGAATTTGGTGGCCCCAACCCACGTCGGTTTTGGTGTCTTCCAGCTTTTGCTGCGCTTCTTGCTGCTTGCGCAACTCAAAGTCATACAGGCGTGAGCGCAGGCGCTTCCACGCCACGTCACGGTTGCCGTGCTGGCTGCGGCCGTCTTGGCACTGCACCACGATGCCGGTGGGCAAGTGGGTCAGGCGCACGGCCGAGTCGGTTTTGTTGATGTGCTGACCACCGGCCCCTGACGCCCGGAAGGTGTCCACCCGCACGTCGCTGGGGTTGATGTCGATCTCGATCGAGTCGTCAATCTCGGGGTAGACAAACACGCTGGCAAAGCTGGTGTGGCGGCCACCCGAGGAGTCAAACGGCGACTTGCGCACCAAGCGGTGCACGCCGGTTTCGGTGCGCAGCAGGCCAAAGGCGTACTCGCCTTCAATCTTGATGGTGGCGCCCTTGATGCCGGCGGTGTCACCGGCGGTTTCGTCTTCGATGATGGTTTTGAAGCCCTTGCGTTCGGCGTAGCGCAAATACTGGCGCAGCAGCATGCTGGCCCAGTCGCAGGCCTCGGTGCCGCCGGCGCCGGCTTGAATATCCAAAAAGCAATTCAGCGGGTCGGCCGGGTTGTTGAACATCCGGCGGAATTCCAGCCCTTCGATGATTTCGGCGAGCTTGGCGGTTTCACCTTCGATGGTGATGAGGCCTGCTTCGTCGTTGTCTTCCTTGCTCATCTCGAACAACTCGGTGTTGTCGGCGAGCTCGCGGTCCAGGTCGTCCAGTGTGACGACGATGCCGTCCAGCGCTTTTTTCTCTTTACCTAGTTCTTGGGCGCGCTTGGGGTCGTTCCAGACGGTGGGGTCTTCCAGGGAGGCGTTAACGGTTCTCAGGCGTTCTGACTTGGCAGCGTAGTCAAAGATACCCCCGTAACTCTTGGGTGCGCGCGCTCAAATCGGTGAGTTGGGTGCCGATGAGGTTGATGCGTTCTGCTTCCATGATGCGAGTCCTGAGATGTTTGGGATTAAATAACCCGCTATTTTCTCACGCTTGCTTCGTGCTCCTGCCCAAATGGGGGATGCCGGGGCCTCATGCTTTCCCGGGGGAAAGGAAATCGGCCCCGGCAACCCCCATTTGGGCGAGAGTTCGTTGGATGAAATGAGGAATGCCGGGGCCTCATGCTTTCCCGGGGGAAAGGAAATCGGCTCCGGCATCCCCCATTTGGGCGAGAGTTCGTTGGAAATTTAAGCAATAAAGCGCTCGATTAGTTGGGCCAGCACCTCGGGCTGGTCGTGGTGCATCATGTGGCCGGCATCTTCGATGCGGGCAATTTCGACGTTAGGCACTGCCTTGATGCGCTCGTGGTACTGCGCCAAGGTGAACTTGCCGTTCCACCACATGTCCAGGCTGTTGTCGGACGCCTCCACCGCCAGTACCGGCATGCTGATGCGTCCGTACAGGGCTGTGACCTCTTCCACCCGGTAGAGCTGGGCGTTGGAAATTTTGTGGGCAGGTTGGCCCAAAATGGCCCACTTGCCTTCGGCATTTTCCTGCGCCCAGTGCGTGGCCAGCCAGTTGGCTTTGTCCTCGCCCAAGCGGGCATTGGTCTTCATCAGGCGGCGGGCAACGCCGGCTGAGCTGTCGTAGGCCTTGAGGTCCATCTCGCCCTTGTGGAGCTTCTTTAGCTCGTCCATCCACTTGGCGTAGCGGCCCGGTGCCTGGTCGGGCGTGGTGGCGGGCATGCCAAAGCCTTCCAGGTTGACCAGGCGGCGGATGCGCTCAGGGCGCACCCCGGCGTACAGCATCACCACGTTGCCCCCCATGCTGTGGCCCACCAGATTGACCTGTTGGTCGGGGGCGTAGTGGTCCAGCAAAAATTCGAGGTCGGCCAAATAGTCGGGGAACCAGAAGTTGTCTACACCTCCCGATGAAGTTTGGCCGTAGCCGCGCCAGTCGGGCGCAATGATGTAGTGGTCCTGGCTGAACGCATCCACCACAAATTGGTAACTGGCCGCCACATCCATCCAGCCGTGCACCATCACCAGCGGTGTTTTGTCGGGGGCGGGCTCGCCCCAGACCTGGACGTGGTACTGCAGGTTGCGGATAGGGACAAACTCGCTACGGTGAATTTTTTTAACTTGGTACATTTGTTCCATCATACGGAGACACCCCATGCGCGTCAGTCAACCCCGAGACAAATCAGCGGCCAGTCCCGAGCCGCAGTCGTCCAAAGCCGCGCCCGCGCAGTTTGGCGGTGTGCCAGCGGCCTATGCCGCTTTGCACGCCAGCTTTGGCTGGGTGGTGCCAGAGCAGTTCAACATCGCCCAGGTGTGCTGTGCACGTTGGGCCAGCCGCGCGGATGCTACTAAAAAAATAGCTATTCACGCATATTCCAGGGGGGCTAGAGGCCAATTTCATACTTATTCTGAGCTGCAGGAGCAGGCTAACCGGCTGTCCAACGCACTCACGTCACTGGGGGTAGGGCGGGGCGACCGGGTGGCCATCGTGATGCCGCAGTGTTTTGAGACCGCGGTGGCCTACATCGCCGTCTTGCAAATGGGCGCGGTGGCCATGCCGCTGTCCCTGCTGTTTGGCCCGGAGGCACTGGAATTCCGTTTGCAAGACAGCGAGGCCGTGGTCGCGATTTGCGACCCCGCCAGTCTTGACGGCCTGCACACGGCGCGCCCGACCTGCCCGGCGTTGCGCAAGGTGATCGGCGTGGGCAGCGAGTCCGCCACTTGGGTCCGCGCTGACAAAAATTGGGAGTTGGCGCTGGCCCGGCAGTCCTCACAATTCACCCCGGTGCTGACGCAGGCGGATGAGGCCGCTGTGCTGATCTACACCAGCGGCACCACCGGCAACCCCAAAGGCGCGCTGATCCCGCACCGGGCGCTGATCGGCAACCTGACTGGCTTTGTCTGCAGCCAGAACTGGTTTGGCTTTGATCCGGCCAAGCCCACGCCCACTGGCGCGCTGCCCACGGAGTCCAAAGCGGTGTTCTGGTCCCCGGCCGACTGGGCCTGGACCGGCGGCCTGATGGATGCCCTGCTGCCCACGCTGTACTTTGGCCGCACCATCGTCGCCTTTCATGGCCGCTTCAGCCCGCAAACGGCACTGGAGTTGATGGGCCAGTGCTGCGTGACACATACTTTTCTTTTTCCCACCGCGCTCAAGGCCATGATGAAGGCTTACCCCGGTGCCGCGAACAAGGCGGGCGGCGCGGGGCAGACCGTGCAGGCGCAATTCGGCTTGAAGCTGCAAGCCATCATGAGCGCGGGCGAGGCAGTGGGCGATGCGGTGTTTGGTTACTGCGAGCAGCAACTGGGCGTCAAGCCCAATGAGATGTTTGGGCAAACCGAAGTGAACTACATCGTGGGCAACTGCAACGCACTGTGGCCGTCCAAGCCCGGCAGCATGGGCATGGGGTACCCCGGCCACCGCGTGGCGGTGATTGACGATGACGGCAATGAATGCCAAACCGGTGTGCCCGGTGACGTGGCGCTGAACCGTTTTGATGTGCACGGCCAGCCTGACCCCATCTTCTTCCTGGGCTACTGGAAAAACGAGGACGCTACCCAGGCCAAGTTCACCGGCCGCCACGGGTTGGATGACTGGTGCCGCACCGGCGACCTGGCGGTGCGCGATGCCGATGGCTACCTTTGGTACCAGGGCCGCACGGACGATATCTTCAAGGCCGCCGGCTACCGCATCGGCCCGGGCGAAATTGAGAACTGCTTGGTCAAACACCCGGCCGTGGCCAATGCCGCCGTGGTGCCCAAGCCAGATGCTGACCGTGGTGCGCTGGTCAAGGCCTATGTGGTTATTGCTCCTGATTTCATAGCTGCTTGCGCAGGTAGCACGGGGGCTATAGCCCAATTACATGCCCAATTGACGGTTGAGTTGCAAACCCACGTCAAAGGCCTGCTGGCGCCCTACGAGTACCCCAAAGAGATCGAGTTTGTGGATGCGCTGCCCATGACCACCACCGGCAAGGTGCAGCGCCGGGTGCTGCGCCTGCAAGAGGAGGCGCGCTATGCGGCTGCCTGCGGTTAGGGCGACATTGCGTCGGCGGATCGGGTGGCTGGCGTGGAGCAAGTGGCTGGCCGTGCTGGTACTTCCCGCGATGGTGCTCACCACGCGCCCTGGGGGGCGGATGTTTGCACTGCTGGTGGTGTTCTCGGTGTTTTTGAGCTTTGTGCTGTTTTGGGCCATCCGAGCCTGGGAGTTCAGCCTGCGCCGCCAGTTCGTGCGCGAAGCCCCGCTGCCGCGTTTTCTGGGCGCCAAATTGCGCGAGCAGTACCCGCAGCTCAGCGAGCGCGACACCGAACTGGTGCTGCACGGTCTGCGCCAGTTTTTCATGGCCTACCTGCGCAGCCAGCGCGCCTTTGTGGCCATGCCCTCCAAAGTGGTGGATGCGGCCTGGCATGAATTCATCCTGCACACGCGTGGCTACGCGCAGTGGTGCGATGTGGCATTTGGCACGCTGCTGCACCACACACCGGCCGAAGTGCTGGGGCGTGATGCCCGGCGCAACGACGGCCTGCGCCGCAGCTGGTTTTGGGCCTGCAAAGAAGAAAGTATTGACCCCCGCGCACCCAGTCGCTTGCCCCTGCTGTTTGCGCTGGACAAGAAGTACGCCATTGCCGGCGGGTTCACTTATGTGCCGGACTGCAGCGATATCGAGCGCAAAAGCGGCTCCGACACCTACTGCGGCAGCAGCTTTGGCGACGGCGGCTCGGGTGCATCGGGCGATGCGGACGGTTTTGGTGGCAGCGACTCGTCCGGCAGCGGTGCAGATGGTAGCGGCGGGGATGGGGGCGGTGATGGCGGTGGAGGTGGTTGCGGCGGGGACTGAAGGCCTTTCGCCAGCGTGACAGTGCCCGGCGCGGGGACTCGCTAAACTGCCCGGCATTCCCTCAGCTTACGTCAGCACACCTCCGCATCAACCGCTTCACTAGCATTGGCACCATGAAAACAATCCAACTTGGGTCTAGCGACCTGCACGTTACCCCCATCTGCCTGGGCACCATGACCTTTGGCGAGCAGGTGGATGAGTCCACCGCCTTCTCCATTCTCGACCGCTCACTGGAGCGCGGCGTCAACTTCATCGACACCGCCGAGATGTACGCGGTGCCGCCACGGGCCGAGACCTACAACGCGACCGAAAAAATCATCGGCAACTGGCTCGAAAAACGCCCGGGTGCCCGGCAAAAGCTGGTGATTGCCACCAAGATCGCCGGGCCATCGCGCGGCATGCCCTGGATTCGCGGTGGGGCGGCCGATGTCACCCCGGCTGACACCATTGCCGCCTGCGATGACAGCCTGCGTCGCCTGAAAACCGATGTGATCGACCTCTACCAAATCCACTGGCCGACACGCCATGTGCCGATGTTTGGCGGCCAATATTACGACCCCAAAAACGAGAACCATGGCAGCACGTCCATGCACGCACAGCTGGAGGCGTTGGGTACCTTGGTTAAAGCCGGCAAGGTGCGCGCCGTGGGCCTATCCAATGAGACGCCCTATGGCGTGCATGAATTTGTGCGGCTGGCTGAAGCGCACGGCCTGCCGCGCGTGGCCACGGTGCAAAACGCCTTCTGCCTGCTCAACCGCACGGTGGAAAACGGGCTGGACGAGACCATGCACCGCCTGAATGTGTCGCTGTTGGCGTATTCGCCGCTGGCCTTTGGCTTGCTCACTGGCAAGTACGACGCCTCGGGCCTCACCGGCCCCAACGCGCCTGCGCAGGCACGCATTGCCAAGTTTGAGACCACCCGCAAACAGCGCTGGGGCCGCCCCGAGGCGCTGGGAGCGGCACGCCGCTACAACGCCTTGGCTCTGGAAAACGGCATGACGCCCACCCAATTGGCGCTGGCTTTTTGCTACACCAAGTGGCAGGTGGCCAGCACCATCATTGGCGTGACCTCGGTCGCGCAACTCGACGAAGACCTGAACGCCTGGGGCACCACGCTGACGCCTGAGCTGTTGAAACAGATCGACGCCATCCGTTGGGAAATTCGCGACCCGGCGCTGTGAGTTGGGCCTTGGGTGCCGGGTTGGGTGGCTTTTTTTGTATCAAATCGGTCTCTAGCCCCCGTGGAATGTGCGCAGGCAGCTCCTGATTTAATAGCAATTTAACTGCTATATTTTGCGTCTCACTTCTGTGAGCCCCAACGCACCATGCCCTATCCAGAAAGTACCCGCCCCATGCCCCATCTGCCGATCCCATCGCGCGGCGCCAGCCGCTTGCACCGTGCCATTGTTGCGACCCTTGCCATGGCGACCCTGGCGTTGCTGGGCGGCTGCTCAATGTGGCCCAAGGCACTGACATTTCAGTCCGACCCGATGCCGGTGCCCGCCGAGTCTGCACCTGCAAGCGCGGTAGCTGCCGCACCCGCCGCTCCGGTTTCCGCCCCCATGAGCGCCGTCACGCCCACATCCGTCAATGCCCCGACCGCCAAGACCGCGGAGCCACGGCCGGAGGTGACATCCAACGCGGTGTCTGCTGCTAAGGTCGAGGCGGCACCACTGCGCCCGATCCAGCCGCAACCTGCGGCGGCACTGGTGCCTCAGCCTGCTGCGGCGCCCCCAGTAGCACCGCCGCATCGAGGCACGCCTGCCAGCGGCTTGGTGCGCGGCTTTTATATCAATGCCGGTTTGTTTGCGGTGTCGAGCAACGGCCGCAACGCCTACAAAGCGTTGGAAGATGCCGGCCTGCCGGTGTTCTCGGATGTCGTCAAGACTAAAAAGCGCACGCTCACGCGGGTGCGCGTCGGTCCCTTTGCCACCCGCGCCCAGGCCGATGCTGCGGCGAAGAAAATCCAAAGCTTCAAGCTCGCCGCCATCGTGTTCAAGCACTGATGCACCCACGGCCCAAAGCACGCAGCGGCGGCGGGCGGCGCGGCTGTCGGCAAAAGCGGTACAGTGCGCCTTGCTAGATTAAAGGAGAGTTGGTTTGGATTCATTGCGTTCTTTTTATCCCCTGTTGGCCACGCTGGCCGCTTACTTGGTGGGTTCGCTGTCGTTTGCGGTCATCGTCAGCCGCCTGATGGGCTTGGACGACCCCCGCACTTTCGGCAGCAAAAACCCGGGTGCTACCAACGTCTTGCGCTCCGGCAGCAAAGCCGCCGCCATCGTTACGCTGCTGCTGGACGCTGCCAAAGGCTGGTTGCCGGTGGTGTTGGTCAAGTGGTACGGCAAGCCCTATGGCCTGGAGGACGGCACGGTTGCCTTGGTGGGGTTAGCCGCATTTGTGGGCCACCTGTACCCGGTGTTCTTCCGGTTTGTGGGTGGCAAAGGTGTTGCAACGGCCCTTGGGGTGCTGGTGGGTATCAGCTGGGTGCTGGGGCTGGCCACGGGTGCGACCTGGCTGGTGATCGCGTACTTTTTCCGCTTCTCATCGCTTGCGTCTTTGATTGCTGCGGTGTTTGCCCCGGTGTATTACATTTTTGGTGATGGCGCGGCCTGGTACATGAGCAAGGAGATCTTGTTCGCCACCACGGTAATGTCTTTGTTGTTGGTCTACCGCCATGCCGAGAACATTGGCCGCCTGGCCAAGGGCACGGAGTCACGCCTGGGCAAGAAAAAGCACCCGCACCATCCGCACGACTTGCACCACAAACACAAGTCCGATACGCACTGATCGGGCCGCCGGGTGACCGGTTGTTGGGGTGTCAGGGCGCCGGCATGTAGCGGCGCGATAGCGCTTTCAGCCGGCCGTCACGCCGAACCTTGGACAACGCCTCGTTCAGTCGGCGCACTATCAGCGGGTCGGTGCGCAGGCTCACGCCAAACCAGTATTCTGATTGGTCGTCGAGCACCAGCACCGGTGTCAGGTCCTCGGGGCTTAATTCGTTTTGCTGTAGGTTGTAAGCGGCCGCCCAGTCCAGCGACACCAGAAAATCGAACCGCCCCGCTTTGAATTTGCGCATATTGGTGGCGTCGTCGAGCCCCAGCTCAAGCTCCTTGTCCGCCGTGAAGCCTTTGTTGATCAGGGCTTTGGCGGATGCGGATTCGCGTACAACCCCCACTTTGTAAGCACGCACTTCATCCAGACTGGTCAGTGCCAAGTCCTTGCGTTTGGTCATTCGGTACAGCACTATTTTGCGAGGACTGATCGGGCCAACCCATTGAAACAGGGCTTCGCGCTCGGGTGTGCGCACCAGTGAGTAGATGATGGTGTCGGCATCGTCCAGCGCCATGCGGTAGGCCCTTACCCACGGTAAAACCTGTTTTTGAACGCCAATCCCCGCATCCAGCGCCAGTGTGTCTAGCAATTCACTGGAAAAACCCACGACCTGGCCATTCAGCTCGTAATTGAGGGGTGGGAGTGCCTCCGTCACGGCTTTCAATTGAACCGAGGTTGGTAGCGCGGCCATCACGGCGGGCGCAGCGCTATGCAGCAGCACGGCCACGCACAAAAAACGGAACAAGCGCTTATTGCTTTTCATGCTGCACGGGTGCTAAGCCTGTTGCGCCGCGTGCGCACTGAGTTGCAGGATGTGAAAGTGGTTGAGTCGCGCGCGCACCGCCGATGCGGCCAGGGCAGCACGGATGCGTGGGTCGTGCTGGGCAGTGCTGTGCAGGCGCGGCTCGGGCAGCAGCTCGCCGTTTGGCTGGCTCACGATGGCCACATAGGGTTGGTTGGGGCTGCTGCTGCGCCGCACCACCACGGCCAGCTCATCGCTGTCCAGCCGTACATAGGTGCCAGGTGGGCACAGCCCCACGGCGCGCACCATGGCGTGGCCGATTTCGTCGGTTTTCGCAGAGGCATTGGCCATGACGGCGCGTGCTGATTCGGTGGCGCTGCGCCCTGTCCGTGACATGCGTGGGCTGATCATGGCCGAATAGCGGTCCACCACTTTAAGGATCCGCGTCAACCGCGTGGCCGGCGGCACCAGGCGCAGATCGGCGCGGTCGGCCGAATCTTCATGGTGTGAGGACACGATGTCCAGCCAGGTGTCGTCGGCCACGCCCAGGTTGGCCAGCATCATGGCGCCCTTGATGGAGTGCGCGCGAATGGCGTCTTGCTGCTCTTTGGTCGGCTTCTCGGTCTGGCCGGCCAAGGTGTCTTGCAGCGTCGTCATGGCGATGTTCATGGTCAGCGCGGCGCGTACCAGGCTGTCGCGCTCTTTAGGGGCAATGGCCAGTTCGGTGGCAATCATGTGGCACAGCACGGCGCACACCAGCGCGTGGGACGCGCTGTAGCCTACCGGCGAATTGCTGGCCAACTGGAACAGCAGGTACAGGCCCACATCGGGGTCGCGTTGCATCAGGCCCTGCATCCAACGGTCGTATTGCACAACACGGTGGGCAAACTCCTGGGCGCTACCCGGGCTGGTCAAAATCACGCCCAGGCCCGACTCCAGATCGGACCACAGGGCCAGCAGGTCTTCATATTCGTTCTCGTTGTGCACGCTCACGGCCATGGCTTAATACCGCTTCTCTAGTACCATCTGGTCATTGGTACGGGTCATCTGGAAGCGGCTCAAAAAGCTGTTGCCCAGCAAGACGTAGGGCATTTGCCCCGAGGTGACGGCGGCGTCGACGTCGCGCACGATCACGTCGCCCACCTGAACAGAATTCAGCTTCACGCGCCAGCCCAAAATCACGCCATTGGCCGTGCTGGCCTGCATCGGTTTGCCAGACTTGTAGTTGATGCCCATGCGGTCGGCATCCGCCGCGCTGATGCCAATGCCGGTGGCACCCGTGTCCACCATCATCTGCGTGGTGCGGCCGTTGATCTGGCCCAGCGTAAAGAAGTGCCCACCGGAGCCGACGGGCAGAACAATGCGGCTGCCGCCCTCACCGCCGCCTCCGCCGCCACCCACACTGGCGGGGGCATCGCCCACGCGCACTGCATGGCGCTTGCCGGCAATCTCCAACACGGCCACGTCACCTTGGGTGGACACCACGGTGACGCCCTTAAAAGACTCGCCCACCGCCACGCTTTTGGGTGGGCTGCCGTCCACAATCACCAAGGCTTTGCCGCCCAACATACCAGACAGGCCCACCGTCTGGGCCACGACGGGGCCTGCCACCAAGGTCAGCCAGAGCGCGCAGTGCAGGGCAGTCGTTTTCATCAGTCGCGGAAGTTGTCAAACGTCAAAGGCAAATCCGTCATTTCCTTCTTGATCAATGCCATGGCGGCCTGCAGGTCGTCGCGCTTGGCGCCGGTGACGCGCACTTTTTCTTCCTGGATGGCGGCTTGCACCTTGAGCTTGCTGTCTTTGATCATGCGCTGGATCTTTTTGGCCACCTCGGTCTCAATGCCATTGCGTACCTTGATGACGCATTTGACCTTGTCGCCGCCGATTTTTTGCACATCGCCGATGTCCAAAAAGCGCACATCCACGGCGGCTTTGGTGAGCTTGTTGCGCAGCACGTCTTCGATCTGCGTCAGCTGAAAGTCGGCATTGCCGATGAGGGTGATTTCCTTGTCCTTGAGTTCCACCGAGGCGGGTGTGCCCTTGAAATCGAAACGGGTGGCGATTTCTTTGGCGGTGTTTTCCACCCCGTGTTTCACATTCACCATGTTGGCGTCGCAAACAGTATCAAAAGAAGGCATTTTTGTTCAGCAGAGTTGTGCGCCACCCGCATCGGTCCCGGGTTGTGCGCGGTTGAATGACTAGGCCATGACCGACCTGGCCTGCGCGGGCGGCGTCAAGCCTCCCAATGCGACAATCCAGCCATGTTAGTCGAGAAAAACGTCCCACTCCAAGCTTTTAACACCTTCCACATCGTGGCCAAGGCCCATGCGCTGGTGCGCATTGCCAGCGAAGCCGATGTGCTTGCGCTGCTGGAGCATCCTGAATGGGGCGTTTGCCCCAAGCTGGTGCTGGGGGGCGGTAGCAACATCGTGCTCACCGGCGATGTCAAACCCTTGGTGCTCAAGGTCGAGGTCTTGGGGCGGCGCTTGCTGTGTGAGACCGCAAAAGCCTATGTGGTGGAAGCGGGTGCCGGGGAGAATTGGCACGATTTCGTCACCTGGACGCTGCAACAAGGCTACCCGGGGCTGGAGAACATGGCGCTGATTCCCGGCACGGTGGGTGCGTCCCCGGTGCAAAACGTGGGCGCCTATGGGGTTGAGCTGCAGGACCGCTTTGAGTCGCTGGACGCGGTGGACCTGCAGACCGGCAAAGTGTTCACCCTGAATGCTGCCCAATGCGCCTTTGGCTACCGGGATTCGATTTTTAAGCACGGCCCCGGTACCGGTTTGACGGGTGCCGACCTGGCCGGCCACCGGGCACTGGGTTTGAAGGACCGTGCCCTGATTCTGCGTGTGCGTTTCAGCTTGCCCAAGCCGTGGAAGGCGGTGCTGGGCTATGCGGATATCGAGAAGAAGATGGCGGAACACGGCTGCACGCAGCCCAGCGCACAACAAATTTACGATTGGGTGTGTGGAATCCGCCGCGCCAAGCTGCCCGACCCGCAGATCATCGGCAATGCCGGTAGTTTCTTCAAAAACCCCACCGTCACCGCCGAGCAGTGTGTGGACATCATCGCCCGCGACCCCAAAGTTGTGCACTACCGCCTGGCCGATGGCTCGGTCAAGCTGGCCGCCGGCTGGTTGATCGACTCCTGCGGTTGGCGTGGCAAGACCGTGGGGCAAGCGGGTGTCTATGAGAAACAGGCGCTGGTGCTGGTCAACCGCGGCGGCGCCACCGGTGGCGAAGTCATGACCTTGGCCAAAGCGATACAAACCAGTGTTTACGAGCGCTTTGGCATTGTGCTGGAGCCAGAGCCGGTGGTGATTTGAGCGGTATTTGACCCTGCGCACCCTTCCGTTTTAGGGAAGCGGCTAGATTCGGGGCATGAAAAATGTTCTTCTACTCGGTGGTTCAGGGTTTGTCGGTGCCCATGTGTGCGAAAAACTGGTGCGCCAGGGTTGGCATGTCACGGTGCCCACCCGCCGGCTCGCCAATGCCGGCAATGTGCTGCCTTTGCCCTTTGTCACCGTGCTGGAGCTGGATGTGCACAATGAGGCCGCGCTCACGCAGGCCATGGTGGGCCATGACGCGGTGGTGAACCTGGTCGCCGTGTTGCACGGCAGCCCGGCAGCGTTTGAAAAGGTCCATGTGGCCTTGCCGCAAAAAATCGCCCGCGCCTGTATTGCGAACGGCGTGAAACAACTGGTGCATGTGAGCGCGCTGGGCGTCAATGGGCAGCAGCCCGAGTTGGCGCCATCCCATTACCTGCGCAGCAAAGGGCTGGGCGAAGCCGCGTTGGTGCAGGCGGGCGGTGCGGGCGTCGACGCGGCATTCAACCTGACCCTATTGCGCCCGAGTGTGGTCTTTGGCGCAGAGGATAAATTCTTGAACCTGTTTGCCAAGCTGCAAAAATTTTTTCCGGTGATGCCCTTGGCCGGTGCCCACGCACGGTTTCAGCCCGTCTGGGTGCAAGACGTGGCGCAGGCGATAGTGCGCAGCTTGGAGCTGCACACCGCGCTGGGCCAGGCACCCTGCGTGCTGGAGGTCTGTGGGCCAGATGTTTTCACCCTGAAGCAACTGGTGCAACTGGCCGCCCAATTGGCAGGTGTCAACGAGGGACGGGGCCGCCCCGTCATTCCCCTGCCCAGGTGGATGGGCCGCCTTCAGGCCCTGATGCTGGAGATGGCCCCCGGCCCCACCCTGATGAGCCGCGACAATCTGGACTCCATGCGCATCAACAACGTAGCCACCGGGCAATTGCCGGGCCTGGAGTCGCTGGGTATTCACGCTGCGGCACTCCGGCCCATCGCCGCCGAGTATCTAAGCGGCGACCGGGCTAACCAAGGCATGCTGGAGTTGCGTCAGCACAGATGACCCCCTCGCCGACTCGTGGTTGTCACAATAGTTACGTTTGAATCCATGACAATTGGGTGAAACACCTTGATTCAAGGGGCGGGCCACCTGTTGGCGCACCTGGGGCGGACAAATGAAGCTAACCACGAAATTTTCGGCAGGGATTTTTCTCATCACCATGGGGATCGTGATCGCGGCCGCCATGGCGGTTTCCATCAATCAAAAATTCAATTCCCACGTCGAAGTCATTGGCAATGAGTTGCTTCCGTCGATCTCCACCTTCGACGGTTTGGAGATTGATGCGCACCGCACCCGCGCGCTCATCCTGGAAATGCTCATTACCGATGATGCCGTCAACAGGGTCAGCCTTGCGGCTGAACTTGACAGCGTAGGTGCCAGTTCCACAGATTTCTTGCGTCGGTTTGCGGCGGATAAGGTCGGCGACGACCTTGCAAAGAATCAGCACAAGGAAATACTGGCCAAACGATCAAAAGCGCTGGAGCAGGCGCAAGCGGTCAAAACCCTGGTGCTGAAAGACGACATCACGAACGCCAAAATCGAGTGGCGTCGAATGGACCTGAACCTCAATGAGCTGGAGAACATCTTGCGCGATGCGCGGGAATCCGCACTCTCTAACGCAGACCGTCAAGTGGCCGATGCCGCGCAAACGCTGAAGCATTCGCAACTGACCGTGGCTATCGGGGCGGTGATTATTTTCGCGCTCAATCTGTTGATCTTGATGTGGGCCTACCGCCACATCGCGTCGCCAATCCAAAACCTGGCCCTGGAGCTGGACAGTTTCGAGCAATCACCCAACCTGAGCACGCGGTTTTCGGCCCATTCCGTTTCCGAGTTGGGCGTGATTTCCCGCTCTCTCAATAAATTGATGGAGTGGGTTCATTCCAATGCAGACAAGTTGAAGGAACAGCGCGACCAGATCTACCAGTTGGCAAACCATGACCACCTGACCGACCTTCCGGTGTGGCGGCTAGGTAGAGACCGGTTGGAGTTGGCTATAGCCTGGTCACAGCGCACGCGTGACCCCATTGGCGTGATGTTTGTGGACCTGGACGGCTTCAAGGCCATCAATGACACCTATGGACACGACGCCGGTGACTTCCTGCTGCGCGAGGTCGCAAATCGGCTAAAAGGCCAATTGCGTCTTGAAGACACGGTGGCAAGAATGGGTGGCGACGAGTTTGTTGTGATCCTGGCCCGCCAGGCCTCAAAAGAGTCCACGCAACAAATCGCGATGCGCATTATTGAAGCCGTGACACAAAAGGTCGATTTCGAGAAGCATGAACTCCATGTGGGTGCCAGCATCGGTATTGCCATTTACCCAACCCACGGGAACGACGTTGAGTCACTGCTGTCCGCCGCTGACAAAGCCATGTATTCCGTGAAGCGGTCGGGTAAAAACAACTTTGCCTTCTATTCGGAGCCTTCCTGAAAGGTGGGTGCGGGGAGCCGATGCCACTGGGGTGAAGCTTTGTGCGAATGTCCCCCGCTCTGAGTCCCGCGTGCACTCCGATTTACTTGCTGCTGCCGCCACCCAGTTTGAGAAAGTCGCCCCCCTCACCCAATGACAACATGCCACTCTTGGCGTAAATGCCCAGCTTGGCGCGGGTGTCCACAATGTCCAGATTGCGCATGGTCAGCTGGCCGATGCGGTCTTGCGGGCTGAACGGCGCGTCTTCCACCTTCTCCATGCTCAGGCGCTCGGGGTGGTAGGTCAGGTTGGGGCTCTCGGTGTTCAGCAGCGAGTAGTCGTTGCCGCGGCGCAGCTCCAGTGTGACGGTGCCGGTGACGGCACTGGCCACCCAGCGCTGGGCGGTTTCGCGCAGCATGATGGCCTGGCTGTCGAACCAGCGGCCTTGGTACAGCAGGCGGCCCAGTTTGCGGCCGTTGTCGCGGTACTGCTCGATGGTGTCTTCGTTGTGAATGCCGGTGACCAGGCGCTCGTAGGCGATAAACAGCAGCGCCAAGCCGGGGGCTTCGTAAATGCCGCGGCTCTTGGCTTCGATGATGCGGTTCTCGATCTGGTCGCTCATGCCCAGGCCGTGGCGGCCACCAATGCGGTTGGCTTCCAGAATCAGTGTGACCAGGTCGGGGTATTCGACGCCGTTCAGCGCGACGGGGCGGCCTTCTTCAAAGCGCACCGACACCTCTTCGGCCTTGACCACACAGTCGTCTTTCCAGAACGGCACACCCATGATGGGGTTGACGATCTTCATGCCGCTGTTCAAAAACTCCAGGTCTTTCGCCTCGTGCGTGGCGCCCAGCATGTTGGAGTCGGTGGAGTAGGCTTTCTCGGCCGACATCTTGTAGCCAAATCCGTGCTGTGTCATGAAGGCAGACATCTCAGAGCGGCCACCCAGCTCGTCAATAAACGCCTGGTCCAGCCAGGGTTTGTAGATTTTCAGCGACGGGTTGGTCAACAGGCCGTAGCGGTAAAAACGTTCGATGTCGTTGCCCTTGAAGGTGCTGCCGTCGCCCCAGATGTTCACGTCGTCTTGCTTCATCGCCGACACCAGCATGGTGCCGGTGACCGCGCGACCCAGCGGCGTGGTGTTGAAGTAGGTGTTGCCAGCCGTGGTGATGTGGAACGCGCCACTTTGCAGCGCGGCCAAGCCTTCTGCGGCAAGCTGGGGGCGGCAGTCGATTAAACGGGCCTTCTCAGCGCCGTATTCCATGGCCTTACGGGGGATTTCGTCGTAGTCGGCTTCGTCGGGCTGGCCCAGATTGGCGGTGTAGGCGTAGGGAATGGCGCCTTTGAGCTTCATCCAGTGCAGGGCGGCGCTGGTGTCCAGGCCCCCGGAGAAGGCGATGCCGACCTTTTGGCCGACGGGGGTGTTTTGCAGGATGGTGTTTGACATATTTTTGCCTAAATGTGGCTGTAGCCCCCGCAGAACGTGCGTGAGCAGCTATAAAAACAGGAGCGTCCGGAAGTCGAATTAAGCGAAATGGCAGATGTAGTGGTAGGGCTCGGTCACCCGGATGTCGAATTTGGAGTTGCCGGGTACGCTGAATTTTTCACCAGGTGAAGACTTGACCCAGGCATCGGTACCCGCCAGTTTGTATTCGCAGCTACCGGCCACGCATTCCATGATTTCAGCTGCGCCGGTGTTGAAGGTCAAGGTGGCAGGCAGCACCACGCCTACGGATTTTTTCGTGCCGTCAGCAAAGGTGATGCCGTGGCTCATGCATTTGCCGTCAAAGTAAACGCTGGCCTGGGTGTTGACGGTTACGCCATTGATCTGTGCAGTGGGGGTCGTGTTCATGGTGTCGAAACTGGGAGTTTGGCAAAGAGGGAATTGGGCAGGATGACGCTGTCAGACGTCTGCGTGAAGCGCGATTTTAAGGCAGGCGCGCGGCAAAGCGTTCTGGGGAGAAACCGACTGTTACCTCGCCGTCGTGCCAAACCACCACCGGGCGTTTGACCACGCTGGGTTGCGCTGCGATCAGGGCGCTGGCGCTGGTCGCGTCTTGCACTGCAGTTTGGGTGGCCGCGTCCAACTTACGCCAGGTGGTGCCCTTGCGGTTCACCAGTGTCTCCCATCCCACCGCCTTCATCCAGCCAGGAAGCAGGTCGGTGGGAATGCCGAGCTTTTTGAAGTCGTGAAATACGTAGTCCACGCCGTGCTCGGTGAGCCAGGTGCGGGCTTTTTTGACGGTGTCGCAGATGGGGATGCCGTAGAGGGTAATCATGCGCTCATTTTGCCATTTTTTTAGCCAAATAGGGCTGTAGCACCCGTGGAATATGCGCAAGCAGCTACGTTTTTAGGAGCAATTTAATTGCTTATTGGGGCGGCGATCAGTTTCACTGAGCCCGCAGAAGGGACGGGGTAAACGCCGCCGTTCGTGTCCCCCGGCCTTTGGCCTCCTCCTTTACCTCACTTTGGCGTTCACCCCGTCTCTTCTGCTGCGAACGGGCTTGTGCAGTGTGCGGGCCTCCATGGCATACCAATACTGTTGGAGGGATCAGGTGAATTGGGCGTTTTGCGCAGGTCAAGGAGGAGGCCGCAGGCCGGGGGACACGGAGCAAAACGTCCGGTTCACCTGAGCCCAGCGAGCACCAACCATGCCTGAACCATAGCTCGGCGACAATCAGCGCCACTATGGAAACCTTGAACACCCTTGAAGACTGGCTTGCCTACTGCGAGCAATTGCACCCCAAAAGCATCGACATGGGCCTGGAGCGCGTGCGCGCCGTCGCCCAGCGCATGGATATCCGCTTTGACTGGCCGGTGATCACCGTGGCGGGCACCAACGGCAAGGGCTCTACCTGCGCCATGCTGGAGGCCATTTTGCTGCAGGCTGGCTACCGTACCGGAGTGTTCACCTCGCCGCATCTGGTGCACTTTGAAGAGCGCCTGCGCCTCAAGGGTGAGTCGGTATCTGCTATTGATTTAGTAGCTGCTTGCGCACGTGTGGAGAGGGCTAGAGGCCTAAATGATGCTGAAATATCGCTCACTTACTTTGAATTCACCACCTTGGCGATTTTGGATGTAATGGCCCGCGCAGAGCTGGACGTCGTGATTCTGGAAGTGGGCTTAGGCGGCCGACTGGACGCTGTCAACATCATCGACACTGATTGCGCCATCATCACCAGCATCGATTTGGATCACATGGAATTGCTGGGCACGGATCGCGAAGCCATTGGCTTTGAGAAGGCCGGCATCATGCGCACCGGGCGCCCGGTCATCGTGAGTGACCCCGTGCCACCGCAAAGCGTGCTGGACCGGGCCCTGGAAGTGGGTGCTGACTTGTGGCGCGTGGGAGAGGACTTTAACGTCTCAGGCGACAAGCAGCAGTGGGGCTGGGCGGGCCGGGGGCGGCGTTACAGCGGTTTAGCCTATCCGGCACTGCGTGGCGCCAACCAGTTGGTCAACGCCGCGGGCGTGCTGGCAGCCTTGGCGGCGTTGCGTGAGCGCCTGCCGGTCACCGCGCAGGCGGTGCGCAACGGCTTTGCGTTTGTCGAACTGCCAGGGCGCTTTCAGATCATCCCCGGCCAACCGACATTGGTGCTGGATGTGGCCCACAACCCGCATTCGGTGGCCGCGCTGGCCGCCAATCTGGATGCCATGGGCTACTTTCCCACCACGCATGCCGTCTTCGGCGCCATGGCCGACAAAGACCTAGCCCCCATGCTGGCCCGGGTCAATCCGCTGATCGACCGGTGGTATTTCACGGATTTACCCACGCCCAGAGCCGCCAGCGGTGCCGCCCTGCAGTCAAAATGGCAGGCCCAAAACACCCGCAAGGATGTCGCGTCGGGCGTCTATGCCGATCCCATGCAGGCACTTCAAGCGGCCATTGAGGCGGCAGACCCCGCTGATAGAATCGTTGTCTTTGGTTCGTTCTACACCGTGGGAGGCGTTCTGCAGCAGGGCGTCCCCCGATTGCACGCCAAACACCTGAACCCCTGAGTCACCCCATCCATGGCCTTTTTCAAGTTTCGCAAAGGTGGCGATGATCACCCCACCCCACCTCCGGCGCGTGAGAGCGTGGAGGCCATGCGCAAGCGTGCCAGGCACCGCCTGATTGGTGCCGCTGTGCTGGTGCTGGTGGGGGTGGTTGGCTTTCCCCTCCTGTTTGACAACCAGCCGCGCCCGATTGCGGTGGACCTGGCGATTGAAATCCCCGACAAAAACAAGGCCAAGCCGGTGGGCCAAGCACCTGCTGCGGTGCCAGCACCCGCTGCGGGTGCCAAGACCGGCGGTGTGATCGAAGAAGGTCCGCCGCCCGAGCCATCGCCCTCTACCACAGCCACAGCCCCGGCGGCACGCGCCCCGGTCGAGGTCGTGATGCCCGCGCCCACGCCCAAGGCGGCCCCAACTGAAGTTGCCAAATCCGTGGAAAAAGCGCCCGAAAAGTCGCATGAAAAAACCACCGAAAAACCGGCCCCCAAAGTCGATGAGGGTGCCAAAGCGCAGGCCTTGCTCGAAGGGCGCGATGATGACAAGAAGCCGACCGCCACCGCAGGCCGTTTTATCGTGCAGGTGGGTGCGTTCTCCGATGTGCTCAAGGCGCGTGAGGCGCGGATGAAGCTGGAACGCGCAGGCCTGAAAACCTATACCCAAGTCGTGGAGCCCAAAGAGGGCAAACGCATTCGCGTGCGTGTGGGACCGTTCGAGTCCAAGGCGGAAGCGGATAAGGCCGCCGAGAAGATCAAGAAGCTGGATCTGCCGGCTGCTATTTTGGAACTTTAGGCAGGCGCTGCAACCATGCCCGTTTTGGACTGGATTTTTCTGGCTGTGCTGTTGACATCCTTCGTGGTGGGGGCTTGGCGGGGCTTGGTGTACGAGGTGTTGTCGGTATTGAGTTGGATCGCCGCCTTTGTGCTGGCCCAGTGGCTCGCGCCCGATGCTGCGCAGTGGTTGCCCATGACCGGTGCCGCGCAGCCGATGCGCTACGCCGCAGGATTTGTACTGGTTTTTGTGGCTGCCATCTTCGCGGGCAGTCTCGTGGCGTTTCTCATCAAGAAGCTGGTGTCTGCGGTTGGCTTGCGTCCCGCAGACCGTTTGCTGGGCGCTGCCTTTGGCGTGCTGCGTGGCGTTGTTTTGTTGTTGGCGGTGACCGTGGTGGTGGGCATGACCCCACTGCACACCGCTGCGTGGTGGGAAGAGGCCAGTGGTCCCCGCGTGGCCACGGTGGTACTGGCGGGCTTGAAGCCCGTGTTGCCCCAAGAGTTTGGTAAATATCTACCCTGAGTGAGTAAAAAATTATGTGTGGAATCGTTGGAATTGTCAGTCATGAGCCAGTCAACCAGCTGATCTATGACGCCTTGCTGCTGTTGCAGCATCGGGGTCAGGACGCCGCAGGCATCGTCACCCAGCAAGAGCGCAAGTTCTTCATGCACAAAGCCAAGGGCATGGTGAAGGACGTGTTTCGCACGCGCGATATGCGCTCCCTGCCGGGCGACTGCGGGCTGGGTCAGGTGCGTTATCCCACGGCGGGCAATGCCTTCAGCGAAGAAGAGGCGCAGCCGTTCTACGTGAATGCGCCCTTTGGCATTGTGTTGGTGCACAACGGCAATCTGACCAATGCCCACGCCTTAAAGAGCGAGCTGTTCAGCACCGACCACCGCCACATCAATACCGAGAGCGACTCGGAAGTGTTGCTCAACGTGTTGGCCCACGAGATCGAAAAGACCACGCGGGGCTCGACCTTGCAGCCGCAAGACCTGTTCGCGGCGGTGCGCAATGTGCATCGCCGCATCAAAGGTTCCTATGCCGTGATTGCGATGATTGCAGGGCACGGCGTGTTGGCGTTTCGTGATCCGTTTGGGATTCGGCCTTTGTGCATGGGCCGCAGCGAAGGCAATGTGATGCTGGCCAGTGAATCGGTGGCGCTGGAAGGTACTTCCCACAAGTTTGAACGCGACATTCAGCCGGGTGAAGCGGTTTTCATCGACCTGCAGGGCAATGTGCAATCGCAGCAGTGCGCCGACACGCCCACGCTCAACCCCTGTATTTTTGAGTTCGTCTACTTGGCCCGCCCAGATTCGGTGATGGATGGCATCTCGGTCTACCAGGCGCGGCTGAATCTGGGCGAGTCCCTGGCCAAGCGGGTTATCTCCACCGTGCCGCCAAACGAAATCGACGTGGTCATTCCTATCCCGGAGTCCAGCCGCCCCAGCGCCGCCCAACTGGCGCATTTGTTGGGCTTGCCGTACCGCGAAGGGTTTGTGAAAAACCGCTATGTGGGCCGCACCTTCATCATGCCAGGGCAGGCGGTGCGCAAAAAATCGGTGCGCCAAAAGCTCAATGTGATTGCCAGTGAGTTCAAGGGCCGCAATGTGTTGCTGGTGGACGACTCCATTGTCCGTGGCACCACCTCCAAAGAGATCGTGCAAATGGCGCGCGATGCCGGTGCCCGCAAGGTGTATCTGGCCAGTGCTGCGCCACCAGTACGCTACCCCAACGTCTATGGTATCGACATGCCGACCAGCGCCGAGCTGGTGGCGCACAACCGCACCGTGGAGCAAATCCGCGAAATCATTGGTTGCGACGCTTTGATTTACCAGGATGTCGATGGCATGAAAAAAGCTGTTGGCTCCCTCAGCACTAAGCTGGCCGGTTTTGACGCCTCGTGTTTTGACGGCGTGTACGTCACCGGGGACATCACCGCCGACGACATCACCCGATTGGGTCAAAGCCGGGTGGGTGGTGAAGAAGGGCAGGAAGACAACTCCCGCCTGGCACTGCCCAACCACACGGATTAAGGCCACGGGTTGACCATGACGCAAAGAAAGCTTCCCGACGGTTTGCACCTCGACACCTTGGCGGTTCGCACGGCCATTGACCGGAGCCAGTACGGAGAAAACTCCGAGGCACTGTACCTGACCAGCAGTTTTGTGCAGCCCGATGCCGCCACCGCAGCCCGCCGGTTCGCCATGGAAGAAGAGGGCTACACCTACACCCGTGTGGGCAACCCGACCGTGACGAGCATGGAGTTGCGGCTCGCAGCCCTTGAAGGCACTGAGGCCGCCGTGGCCACGTCCAGCGGCATGGCCGCCATATTGTTGCTAGGCATGGGCCTGCTGCGGGCGGGCGACCATGTGGTGTGTTCGCAGTCTGTTTTTGGCTCCACCATTCGCCTGTTTTCTGGTGAGTTTGCCAAGTTTGGTATCGAGACCACCTACGTGTCGCAGACCGATGTGGCCGCTTGGTCTGCGGCTATGCGCCCCAACACCAAACTGCTGTTCGCCGAGACGCCCACCAATCCGCTGACCGATGTGTGTGACATTCAGGCGCTGGCCGACGTGGCGCATGCGGCAGGGGCCTTGCTAGCGGTTGACAACTGTTTTTGCACACCGGCACTGCAGCAGCCCAAGCGCTTGGGCGCTGATTTTGTGATCCATTCGGGCACCAAGTACCTGGACGGGCAGGGGCGCGTGATGGCCGGCGCCATTTGCTGCGACAAGCGCTACGTGGATGAGGTGTTTTTGCCCATCACCCGGACGGCAGGCATGGTGCTGGCGCCGTTCAATGCCTGGGTGGTGCTCAAGGGCATGGAGACCTTGGGCGTGCGCATGCGGGCGCAATGCGACAACGCGTTGGCGCTGGCCACGTGGTTGGAGACGCAGCCGGGCGTGGCGCGGGTGTATTACCCCGGTTTGGCATCGCACCCCCAGCATGCTCTGGCCATACGGCAACAGTCCGGCATGGGCGGCGCCGTGGTGTCTTTTGATGTGGAAGCGGCAGACCCGGTGCAGGCGCGCACCCGCGCCTTCCATGCCATTGACAGCACTCGGGTGTGTTCCATCACCACCAATTTGGGTGACACCAAAACGACCATTTGCCATCCCGCCACCACCTCGCATGGGCGCTTGACGGAAGTTCAGCGGCAGGCGGCAGGCGTCAGCCAGGGGCTGATCCGCGTGGCCGTAGGACTTGAAAACATCGACGATTTGAAGGCCGATTTGGCCCGCGGCCTGTCCGGCCTGAAAGCAATGCAATGAGCACCACCAAAGTACGTACCCGTTTCGCCCCATCGCCAACCGGTTTCATCCACCTGGGCAATATCCGCTCGGCCTTGTACCCCTGGGCCTTTGCCCGCGCGACTGGCGGTGATTTCATTTTGCGCATTGAAGATACTGATGTGGAGCGCTCCTCGCAGGCGGCGGTAGACGTTATCATCGAAGGTATGGCGTGGCTGGGCTTGACCCATGACGAAGGCCCGTTCTATCAGATGCAGCGCATGGACCGCTACAAGGAAGTGCTGGCCGGGCTGAAGGAATCAGGCTGGGTCTACCCTTGCTATATGAGTATTGCGGAGCTTGATGCCTTGCGTGAAGCGCAGATGGCTGCCAAGGAAAAGCCCCGTTATGACGGCACCTGGCGCCCCGAGCCCGGCAAGACTTTGCCACCCATTCCCGCCGGTGTGCAGCCGGTGCTGCGCTTCAAGAATCCACAGGGTGGCTCGGTGGTGTGGGAGGACAAGGTCAAAGGCCGCATTGAAATCAGCAACGACGAGTTGGACGATCTGGTGATTGCCCGCCCCGACGGCACGCCCACCTACAATTTTTGTGTGGTGGTGGACGACATGGATATGGCCATCACCCACGTGATTCGTGGCGATGACCATGTTAACAATACCCCGCGCCAGATCAACATCTTCCGCGCTTTGGGGCAAGAGCCTCCGATTTATGCCCACCTACCCACCGTGCTCAATGAGCAAGGTGAAAAAATGAGCAAGCGCAACGGTGCCAAGCCTGTGACCGAATATGCGGTCGAGGGTTATTTGCCCGACGCTATGGTGAACTACCTGGCGCGCTTGGGCTGGAGCCACGGCGATGACGAAATTTTCAGCCGCGCACAATTTCTGGAGTGGTTCAATCTGGACCACCTGGGGCGTAGCGCGGCCCAGTTTGACGAAGCCAAGCTGCGTTGGGTGAATGCCCAGCACCTGAAAGCCATGACCGGTGAGGCATTGGCTCCGCTTGTGCAGGCACAGCTGGCGAAACATGGCATTGAATTCGATGAGCGACTCCCTCGCTTGTGTGATTTGCTCAAAGACCGCTGCGACACCACGGTTGTGTTGGCGGATTGGGTGGCGCGTTTTTATGCCGACGTGAACCCGAGTGCCGAAGACTTGGCGCAGCATGTCACCGATGCCGTCAAACCGGCCGTGAAGATGCTGGCCGACAAGCTGGAAACCTGCGCGTGGGACAAGGCCAGCATTGGTGCTGCGATCAAGGAAGTTCTCGCCGCTGCAAGCATCAAGATGCCGCAATTGGCCATGCCAGTGCGGGTTTTGGTGATGGGCACGCCCCAGACGCCATCGCTCGACGCAGTGCTTGAACTCTGTGATCGCAAAAAAGTCATTGAGCGACTTCAAAAAGCCTAATAATTAACGTTATAATTTGAGGCTTGGGAATTTAGAATGCTTGTTAAAGTTTTCTACGGTTTACGGGGGTATAGCTCAGCTGGGAGAGCGCTTGCATGGCATGCAAGAGGTCAGCAGTTCGATCCTGCTTATCTCCACCAAAATTTCTGAAAACGGATTAGTCCAAGGTTTTGACCCCATCGTCTAGAGGCCTAGGACACTACCCTTTCACGGTAGGTACCGGGGTTCGAATCCCCGTGGGGTCGCCAAAATTCATCATTGGATGAACAAGGTACAAGTTGGTAACAAAGCAAGTCCGAAAGGGCCTGCGGCTTGGCTTGAAAGAGCGAAAGTTACCACTACCAGGAGTGGTAGTTCAGTTGGTTAGAATACCGGCCTGTCACGCCGGGGGTCGCGGGTTCGAGTCCCGTCCGCTCCGCCAAAATTTCATTGTAAATCAATGACTTAAGAAAGGCCTGATGTGAAAGCATCAGGCCTTTTTCTTTTTTTTCAAAAATGTCTGTCCCGGATTTGTCCCTGCGCATCCCGACCTTACTTTGTGTAGCCCTGTGCAGTTGTTCCTGTTTTGTCCCTGGCCCTGGGTAGATCAAAATTGAAGAGCGCAATTGGGATAGCTAGGGTGCATGGGGGAACTCGTGCTAACATCTACGCAGTCTATGGCCGCGGCCGCCTTTACTTTATCGAATCACTTTGATAGATTTGGCGGATTCGTCGGTCACAAGGAGTGGATCTTCCGCTTCTAAATTGCAACGGTTCCATTTCATTCAGAGCAGTTCTGCTGATGCTGCCCTGAGGAACCATTGCCAACTCACGCCTTTATAAGATTCGCATCGCTTAGGTGCAGTATTGCCATCGACTAACCGAAGTCGATGCGCTTTGCTCGCGCGCTCATGCTTTCGCGAAACTCAATCTGTCAGATTTCGTAGTCAGCGTGAATCGAGACGCGTTATCGCGTCCTCAAGATTGAAAATTCATGCATAAAGCATTATTGGTTCCTTTGGTTGAGGCTGCTCAGTTACTCGGGATTGCAGAAAAAACCGCTAGAAATTGGACTTCTGCTGGCAAATTTCCAGTAAAAACCTTTTTGATCGGCTCTAAGAGAATGGTCCGTGTAGCAGACCTTGAGCAATTTGTAGCGAGTTTAGGTTGTGTGGGTGCGCAGCAAGTACTGACGACCGCAGCAATGACGAATGATTCACTGCGCCGTCCCCGAGGTCGTCCGCGCAAGACAGTCTGCCTTCAACCTAAGCTTGAGGGGGGGCAAATTGATGAGTGAAATTAACTTAGCGCGCGATGCGATATTTTCAATACCTGCAGATCTGCCTCGTGCAGATTGGGTCCGTGTTGGTATGTCCGCCCATGCTGCGGGACTTTCCTATGCTGATTTTAATGAATGGAGCGCTCAGGCAGAAAGCTATGAACCCAACGCATGCAGTGCAACGTGGCGAAGTTTTAGGTCCGGCAAAGGCATTGGGTCAGGAACTCTTTTTTTGATGGCACGAGAGCATGGATGGGCTGGGCATACCGGTATTCCAAGCAGGCCAAACCCTCAAGATACATCCATAGGCCGATCGGGAAAGATTCGGTCGGATATGAGTGCCGATAGGATATGGCAGCGTTGTGAACCCGTTTCAAACGGGCATTTTTACATTCAGAGCAAGCAAGCAATGGGCGTGGCCCTGGATGGCCTTCGATTGGTACCTTCCGGCGACGGCTTGACCATTGCCGGCGAACGCATGGCGGGGGCGTTGGTCGTACCGGTGAAACGATCAGATGGCTTGCTGTCAAGTTTGCAATTCATTACACCGACTGACGTTGCAACACGACTGAAAGCCAAAGGAATGTCGGGCAAAATTAATTTACCTAACCATTTAGTGCAGGGTTGGTTTACTGTGGGCGAACTAGTACATGGTGGAGTTATCTATATCGTTGAAGGGATCGGGCAAGCGTGGGCCTGCTGGCAAGCGACAGGGGCAACTGCTGTAGTTTGTTTTGGTGCTGGGAACATGGGCAAGGTTGCAAATGCGTTGCATAGCCGTGACCCGAGTTCCAGGTTGGTACTTGTGCCAGATGTGGGGCAAGAAGAAAATTCACGAAAAATAGCTGCCGAGGTGGGAGCTTACGTTGCCGTCATGCCGGAAGGAGAGATCAATAACTTCGACGCGAATGATCTTGCGCAGCGTGACGGTCGCGATGAACTGGCCAAAATACTTGAGGGCGCGATCGCGCCGCCTTTTCAATTTCCGGTGAGTGTGGCCTTCGCTGATGAACTGGGTGATATGTACGAACCTCCTGACGAACTGATCGAAGGCCTGCTGACGGCGGAGGACGGTTCTGTACTGTACGGTGATTCGAATAGTGGGAAAACGTTTCTTACTATCGATATGGCCATCGCTGTCGCGCGTGGTGTACCTTGGATGAACCGTCGAACTGAGCAAGGACTTGTGATTTACTTAGCCGCTGAAAGCCCGACTAGCGTACGTGGCCGAGTACAAGCCTATCAGAAGCACTATGGTTGTAAGGTACCCAACTTCGCTATTGTGCAGAGCCCGATAGACCTGTTCAATGGCGATAAAGATACAGAAAATATCATCGACCTTGTGCACCAATTGGAGTGTAAGTGCAAAATGAAAGTCCGTCTGATTGTGGGAGACACATTGGCTCGACTATCCGCAGGAGCGAATGAAAATGCCGGCCAGGATATGGGCTTGGTGGTGCGACGATTTGACCGTATTCGCAGAGAGTGCAAGGCACACTTCTTATTGGTTCACCATAGCGGAAAAGTGACAGCAGCCGGTGCACGTGGCTGGAGTGGTATCCGTGCTGCTATCGAAACGGAAATTGAAATTAGCGATTCAGTGACTGGTCGTTGCATTGAAATTACAAAACAGCGTGATCTTGGTACGAAAGGTGAACGAATCGGTTTTCGTCTCGACAGCGTGAACTTGGGTTTGACTAAGTGGGGGGCGATTGCGACATCCTGTGTTGTGGTGGCTTCTGATGCGCCAACTAAGAAAACGGGTAAGCGAATGAGTGAATGTGATGGCGCCGTACTTGAGTTTTTGGTAGCTCACAAAATTGGTATAAGAAAGCGCGATGTGGTGAAGCACTTCGAATCCCGATACGAAAAAGGTCCAATTTACAGATCCATGAAATCACTGGTTGAAGCAGCCGCTATCCATGAAGCTGCTGGTATGGTTTCGGTCGCTGAGGTGGCCAAATGAAGTGCGGTACAAAAGGTACAGTCCCAGGGTGCGTCCCCTTTTGTACCTTGGTCTAAAAAGGGTACAGATCGGTACAACACCCTTTGGGGGTGTACCTATCTGTACCTAGCTGAAATAGAACTGTAGGCCACTGCCTTCGTGGTGGTTATTTACTCGGGGGGCTGAAAGCTGTTGGATCAAAACATGCCGCGAGCAACGAAATTGCTAAATCAGGCTGAATAAGGAGATACAAGCATCTTCAAACGGCGGTAACCCCACATTTAGGCATCATGAAAACGGTCATTTTCAGTGCCATTGCATGGTAACCTGACCGCATCATCACTCTGTCACGGCAACGACTGGGGCTTTTGCAACTGCTGCTTTTTCTGCCCTATACCCATCCATGTGAAATTGGGCACTCTCCAGAATGAAATTCAATTCTGCGTGATTTTCAAACGGGGACGATAGTCCTGTGGATTCTTTTAAGTCTGCGCTTATTTTTTGGAACAAGGTCACCATTGCGCCAAAGCTGGCTGACCCACTTTGATCTTCTTCGATCACGGTTTTCAAAAAGAGGCGTGTCTTCGCGTAAGCAGTATTCAGCAGGGATTTATCCAAAGCAAGCTGGTCACGCTCCACCATCGTCAGTTGCGCTTGGGTTTTGAAGCCTTCGTAATACCCTGCCGTCAACTGGCTAAATGCTGGAATAATTTCATCAAGTGGCAAAGGAACCCGAGTGTCTAGCTGATGATCAATGTGAACAGCTTTGACTCCACCCATAGAACGATAGTCTGGCCCAGTCTGTCCAGCAAAGCAGTATTTAATATAGTCTTGCGAGTAGTCTTTTGTGGTCGGTACTTCGACCACATGGACAGTCGAAAACAGTCCGGACCGTGGTACTTGAATACTTGGTCGAGTCCGGATGGTTTTGGGTCCGTCATCTGTGACGATCATGGTGTCTCGCCGTGGGTCAAACATGACAACCCTGGCATCTTTTTCGAGGCCGTAGCGATCAATCTCGGATTTGCGGATGTTGATCGTGAGTGGTTCGCGAAAATCTGGCTTATAGGTTACGGCAAACACCCCGTCCCATTTCTTATGCTCAACCTCGGTTTTGCGCTCGGATTCAACCATGCCCCTGCGCACAGCAGTCCCGGCGATGTTGACTGCCGTCTCAGTCGCCGCAACTGCAACCGCCCCCAAAGGCGTAAGGTTGCTCAAAACCTGAATGATCGTCCCGCCCGAATTAAACCCGCGCTTGTCTAACCTGTAAATGTCAGCCATGGGCGGCTCGTTCACAGCACGGATGTCGGTGATGGTGGCACAGCCAGAAGCGGCTGATGCAAGACTTGCTGTCGCCGTTAGCACTGACAGAACGACGAAATTGCGCTTTAAAGTTTTCAAAACTACACCCCTTGGCGCTCGCGCGCAACCTCAATTTGCATTTGCACTACTCGCAGTAGTCTCGCCAAATCACTCACTCCGCCTCCATTGCAATGGATAGGAAACGCAACCTCAAAGGGCGAGTATGGCACGGGGTTTTGGCATCCGAAAGCCTTTGGCTTGTACAGTTTGAATGACAGTAATCGACTGGGTGTTTGCGGACGTGGCGCTCTTTGACTGGACAATTCAGAAGCGGGTATTCGCGACCGTCTGGTAACTGCGTATTCCGGACGACCGTGACCGCTGATTCCGGACACGCCTGGAAATCGGTCACGGTCGCCCGGAATCAGAGTTCACGATAAAAACGGAATCGTCGGTCACGGTCGTCCGGAATACCCAGTAACGCTCCGCTCGATGCGAACAATCCGCCAAAAACTGCGTTCAAAAGCCATTTAAGCGCGCTTTTGGACCGCCACTAACAGCCTGCTATCGCAATTCTTCATATAGAGAATTTTCACCGGTTCGGTTGGCGTTTAAGGATGAAATACGCACCAAAGCGTATCTGGTGCTCCAAGCAGACATATTTCAGTAGTCCTCCTGATTTTCCTGTGACGGCATTAAGGGCTGGACGCTTTTGATTTTCGGCGTGATTGCCAAGACTGTCGCTATTGGAGGTGGTTCACTTCTCTTTTTGGGAGGATGTGCTGCCATATGGTTGGCCCGTTTTAAAAGACCATTTATTTTCTCAAGTTCATTCCCTCGAAGGTTGGCAGCTTTAGCCCTTGCATCCGCTGAATCAACCAGATGCTGTTTCTGTTTGACCTCCTCTTTTTTGGGCTCGACAACCTGAAGATGCAGGAAGCTTGAAACTGCGTAAAACACAGCCAGAAATGACCCCAGGGCAGACGCAATGATCACCGGCACACCGAGATAGCCAACCCAGTACCATCCAGAGGTTGTGCCTGCGTATCCTTCCCGAAGTCGCCGTTCACCGGACTCTTGCATCTCCCTACTGCACAAATTGATGAAACGCGTGCAGCCCTGATAAATTGCAGCCTGCCTTTCCGCCAAAACAGTTTTTGTTGCATGGGCATCTTCTTGCCTTTGCAGTTGTGTTTCGAGTTGACGGATTCGCATGTCTTTTTTTCCACTTGACTCCAAATTGCTGGAACCAAAGAAAATGACGACGCACAAGACGAGAACTCCCCAAAAAGCGTCCATCAGATCAGCTCCCAAGAGATGCGCTCTTTTGCCCAGGTCGGAACCGTCTTCTGCTCGACAGTAGTCCATCGACCTGACTCATTTTTCTGCCAGGTCCAAAACTTTTCTCCCGGCAAAAGCACTTCTTGATAGCGCTTGAAAATGGCGGGCGCATCCGTGATGATTAACAGGCGATCAAACCGTGCAGGACCATCTTTGGTGCTGAGGGAGAGTAGGGACGAATGCACAAATACGTCCAGATCCCTTTCCCACTTTCCGGATAATTCAATTTCGATGGACTGCTTGGTACCATCGGAATGAATCCAGACGGCGTCAGGGTTTTTGATTGCATTTTGGCTTTTGTCGCGCATCTCTTTTTCTGTACGGTAGCCCTTAATGGCCCCTGAGGCCAGACGCTCGGCGGTGATTCGCTGCGCCATTTCGTCGTGCAAGAGATGATTTTGGTTCACGCGATCAGGCCGAAATTCATAGGGAAGCAGCTCCATGCGAATCACCTCTACCATGTGTTTGCCATCAGGAGTGAGTGTCAGGAACGATCCTGGCAAAAACTTCTCATTGCGCCGGCTGAGGGTCTTGGTGCTCACCAGTAATCCGCTTTTCATGAGTCGCTGTGCTAGGCCTGATCGTTGGGTTCCGACCAGGATCTCAATCGTCGAGGAGCTGGCCCACCCCCACCGATAGATCCATTCCAGCGCCGTCATGGTGCGCTCCTTGCCCCGTTCCAGGGTGGAGCGGCCTGCGAGCTTCTCTTTGAGCACCGCTCGGGCTATCGTTGTATTGCTGTGTATTTGTACAGTATTAATCATGACTTGTATCATAATGGGAATCATTAAGATTGCAAGCACTATGTGCTGCACTTGGCAAAGAGATTTGCCCGCGCTGGGTTGTACGTTTGGATATGTGCGCGGAAAATTAAGTCAGCGCCTGCGGCGGGAGCGTCGCTCCCCACTGCGTGGCCCCCCTAGCGCTGCGGCTGCGCCTACGCGGGAGGGGCAGTGGCTTCGCCCCTTTCCCTCCCCGCCGTTCGGCGGCTCCCCACCCATCCCCAACACCTGGGCGCCGCTTCGCGGCTACCTAGGAGGGTTACCGACTGCGCACCTGCGTGCTTGGGCTAGCGCCTGTGCTCCGCACCTCGGAACCTCCTAGGTAGCCGCGAAGCGGCGCCCAGCACAGTCCTGCGGACGAGGCTCGCGCCTCCCCGGTGGACCGGGTGCCCTCCGCACAGGTCTGCGACCGGGCTGTCGCCCCCCGCGAGGCGGGTGCCCCCAATGCACCTGGCGGCGCATTCAAATCCCGTCGTTCGTGCCGGACGTGCCAATTGAGTGTGGTCAAGTGATAGCGAAACATTTTGATGCGTTGCCTCCCCATCAATGGCTGAGTCGTGCCGGTGTTTTCATCCTAGCCAAACTCACTGTCCACTTTGCAATTAGCTGAACAAAACGAATTCCATCAGCCTTTTTGAGACGGGACACATATCCCCTTCAGTTACCAGCAATTTCCAATTAGTCGCTTCTCCAGCGGAGTGGACTCACAGGAAGGCGGGCAGCTAAACGATATGAATTTTGTTCAACGCACATGAAAGAAAATATGGAACTCATCTTTACACCGGGATGCATTGTTGAATCACTGCAGTACATGGAGGACTTGATAGAAGGGAGATTTGCCAAAAACGACCTTTCCAAGGCCAGATTTGCAGAAAATCGGCTTTCAAATTTGTTTGAATCGCAAATGAAAGTAAAAGGCTTCCGGACGGTTATATGTTTCTGTGAGCCCAGCAGCCCATTGTTTGCCGATGAGCTATGCAGTGTCCTGGGCAAGGTTGAAGATTTTTTGATTTGGGCGAACGCTGAAATTGAAATTGCCACCAGGCAGCTATGAATCAACCCAATCCCGCTTCGGCGGGATTTTATTGTGTGCGCCCAGCATGGGCGAACATAAAAAAGCCACGACGAATCGTGGCTTGGGTTTTACCGAAATAACCATTCTTGCCAAGTGAATTCTGAGCATGAATGGTTGCAGTAAGTGGTGGCGTGCCAAAGGCAAGTGATTTCAAATAGTTCAGTCACCATTTTTCGTCCTTGGAGGACTTCGGATGTAAACCGAAGCCACGGTTAACAGTAACGAAAAAATACACATGAGCGCTGTAGTCCACCATGCAACGATTCCACCCATGAGGATTGCTAGTGTCAATCCGAAGATGATTGCAACAGCCATGTCCCCCAGTAGATTGGCGACACCTGTACGTTGTTGAAGATTGAGACGCATTGGTTGATTACTCCTGATTAAAAAGATCCGGCACATCGCCTTCACTGTCAGGGATATGTCGCCTTCTTTGAAAAGGCCTGCCGCAGTGGATATTTGCCTGATTGCCGTTCCATCAGCTGTTATGAATAGGACGCTTTTTAAACAGGTCAGCAGTCACCATCGCCCGCCAACCCGATCCGTCTTCAAGACGCCTGAAAACTGGTGAAAAAGTGACCCCTGTTCGGGGCCTGCATAACACCTTGATCGGAGCATTTGCTAATAGGTTTTGGGGCTGCTCGTCAGGGTGCCTTGCTGAGCGCAGTTTCAGAAGTGTTTCTCCCAAAACCGGGCCAACACGCATGGTGATGGCCTGGGGATTGCTCACGCCAGCGATTCCGCTGGGAAATGGTGCTCTGGCGTTCGTTAAGATGCACCCAAGGAGCGTCAGAAAAAGAGCATGAAACTCATCGACAACATCAACGACCTGCTGGGGGACGACATCAAGCAGTCAGTCCAGCCGGGTGCGCGGCTCAAAATTGCCGCCTCAACTTTCTCTATTTATGCCTTTGAGGCCCTGAAACGCGAGTTGGAGTCGGTCGAATCGTTCGAATTTATCTTCACATCCCCCTCGTTCATGCCCGACGAGGTGACCGATGCCGCCAAAAAAGAGCGGCGCGAGTTCCACATCCCCAAATCTGACACCGAGCGCAGCTTTTACGGCACCGAGTTTGAAGTTCAGCTCAAAAACAAGCTGACCCAGCGTGCTGTTGCGCGCGAGTGTGCGGATTGGATGCGGCGCAAAGCCAAGTTCCAATCCAACAGTGGCGCAGCCCCCATGCAGCAGTTTGCGGCGGTGCAGGCCGGAGTGTCGGCCACGGTGCCCAATGCCGTTTACATGCCGCTGCATGGCTTTACTGCCGTGGATTTGGGCTACCAGCGCGGCAATGCGGTGTCCAATATCGTCAATAAGTTCGACGAGCCCGCCAACACCAGTGTTTTTCTGAGTTTGTTTGACCAGATTTGGCGTGATCCGGACAAGCTAAAAGACGTGACCAGCTTGGTGTGCGAGCACATAGCGTCGGTTTACCAAGAGAATTCACCCGAACGCATCTACTTTATGATGCTTTACAACATCTTCAACGAGTTTCTGGAAGACCTCACGGAGGACGTGCTGCCCAACGACCGCACGGGCTATCTGGACACGCTGGTGTGGCAAAAATTGTTCAACTTTCAGCGTGATGCCGCCACCGGCATCATCAACAAGCTGGAAACCTTCAACGGCTGCATTCTGGCCGACAGCGTGGGCTTGGGCAAAACCTTCACGGCCCTGGCTGTCATCAAGTATTACGAGCTGCGCAATCGTTCCGTTTTGGTGCTGTGCCCCAAAAAACTGGCCGACAACTGGCTGACCTACAACCGCAATCTCAAAACCAACATCTTAGCCAAAGACCGGTTCAACTATGACGTGCTGTGCCATACCGACTTGCAGCGCACCCGTGGCGAGTCGTTTGGCATGCCGCTCAACCGGGTTAATTGGGGTAATTACGATAAAGCAACATCTATTCTGTAAATTTCGATTTTGGCTGTTGGGTTGTTGTGCAATAGCGTCAGGTCAAGGTTTCAT
>Ga0247840_10000662_pt1 | contig 70230 bp, 61 predicted proteins | sample LaCruzMarch2015__FD_192404 | JGI IMG/M metagenome (GOLD analysis project Ga0247840, IMG submission 192404) | Freshwater microbial communities from meromictic Lake La Cruz, Castile-La Mancha, Spain - LaCruzMarch2015_17m | ecosystem: Environmental > Aquatic > Freshwater > Lake | place: Spain... | reverse complement strand
GGGCGCCTCATGGACCACGCCGGCGGTAATGAGCATGTTCACGTCCCTGCCTCCTTCTCTTCATCAAACCGTTACCAGCTCAACCATGCTGCCGGAGGGAATGACCACTCTCGCAGCGGAGTTGAAGAAAGGCGGGTATCAGACCGCCGCCATTATCGTCAACCCATGCACCAGCAGAAAATACGGGTTCAACCGCGGATTTGACCTGTACGATGATAATTCCATTCAATTGGCCGCCGGTCTTGGCGACCTTGACTTGAACAACAACAGCGTCAGCGACAAGGTTACTCAATATGCAATAAAATGGCTCAAATCCGGTCGTCAGCCCAACCGGCCGTTCTTTCTGCACGTATTTTACTTTGATCCTCACTATGACTACATGCCGCCCTCTCCCTATGACGGCATGTTCACCGATCCCGACTACTACGGCGGCCAGGACGGCTCAAAAATTACAACACTGGTGGGCAAGCCGCTCACCAGGGCGGACAAGGAACAGATTATCGGCCTCTATGACGGCGAAATCAGGTTTACCGACGATCAGATCAAGGTATTGCTGGACACCCTGCAAAGCATGAATCTACTGAATGATACTCTGCTCGTTATCACCGGCGACCACGGCGAGGAATTCTGGGAGCACGACGGCGTGGCGCATGGCCATACTCTTTATGACGAGCTGCTCCGCGTGCCCCTGATCATTCATTGGCCGAAAGAGATAAAGCCGAAACAGGTCATTTCAAAACAAGTATCGCTTATTGACCTGATGCCGACAGTTCTGGACATGGCCGGCCTGCCGATCCCAAGCCAATGCCGTGGGCAGAGCCTTGTTTCCTTGCTCAAAACTTCTTCCAAGCAGGCTTTTATTGAACGTCCTGTATTTTCCGAAACCGAAAGCACAATTTCGCTTAAAAGTATCCGCACTCCTTCGCAAAAACTTATAGAACACATCAAGGACAAAACATTCGAAGCCTATGACCTGAACGACGATCCGTTTGAATGGGATGACCTGGCGCTTATGCCTCAATATACCGCCTTCCAGGCGATATTGACCGCTTACCAGGAGTGGAAAAAGCAAAACGCGGAATTCAACGCCAAACACGCTCCCGCACAGACCATTAAACTTGATCCTCAGTTGATGAAACAACTTAAATCCCTGGGTTATGCGCATTGACGGCGATGAAAAACATCATTATCGCCTGTTTAATGTTCAGCCTGCCGGTAATCTGCTGTTGGCCGCAATCGCCGGCAAATTCCTCACCGAAGATTGCCTGCGACGCTCCTGAACTGGATTTCGGCAATAAATCCCAGACCAATGTTGTCCGCCATGCCTTTGTCATTAAAAACGAAGGCCAGACACCCCTGACAATCAGCAGGATTCACGCCTGTTGCGGCGCAGGCACGCGTTTAGCCACCAACTCTGTGCCGCCGCAGACCAACACAGTTCTTGAGCTTACCCTGTCTCTCTCAGGACGTTCAGGTCCGATGCACAAAAGCCTCTATATTCATTCCAATGATCCCGTGAATCCCATTTTTCAACTGAAGATAAAAGGCAATGTTGTGTCGCCATGAAGATTTCTATTCCATTATCAAAAATCAGTCGGGCTAAGAAATATTTCCTTTTGTTGTTTTTTCTTCTCTTTCTGGAAGGACAGACCAGGGCTTCAGCCCCATTGGAAATAGACTATTTTTTTGAACCCGGCTGCAAGGAATGCAAAACAATTTCCGACACTGTTTTGCCCGCTTTGAGCAATGCCTTTTACGGAAAATACGTCCTGAATTACCGCGATCTGGGGATTATGACGAATTACGCCGTTCTGGCAAACTGTCAGGAAACAACAGGCTCAATAAAAAACGAGCCGGTTTATATTATCATCAATGAACGCCTCCTTTTCTCAGGATTAGCCGAGATTCAATCTAATTTTCTTCCTGCCGTTGATAAAACTCTTGGTGAACAGACAACTATTCAAAAAAAGACCAGTTCTATTGGCCTGCCTGCACTCATTGAGCAGCGCTTTCAACGCTTAACGCTTCTCGGCGTTCTTCTGGCGGGCTTAATTGACGGCATAAACCCATGCGCCATATCAACGCTGATCTTTTTAATCAGCATTTTGGTTATAAGCGGATTCAAAAACAGTAGGCTTATTATTGTCGGAACCGCATATTGCCTGGCATCATTTTTGACCTATACCGCCATAGGATTCGGTCTCTTCCGTTTCATTCATAACCTGGAGGGGCTTCCCTTTGTCCGGCGCGGGCTGGAATTATTAATGGTGGGAATATTGATGGTGATGGCATATTTGTCGTTCAGGGATGCCTGGAAATACCGCTTGTCCAAAGACCCGAATTCAATAACGCTCAAATTGCCCCGCCGGATCAAATTGATTATGAATTCCATAATGCGGCTTTTCTCCACCACCCGCCATGCATTACTAGCAGCATTTTTTATCGGCGTTCTTGTCACCTTGCTTGAAACCGTATGCACCGGCCAGGTCTATGTGCCGACACTGGTTTTAATCATTAAAAGCGGGGCATCGCCGTTCCTGGGGCTGGTTTATCTTCTATTGTATAACTTGATGTTCATCCTTCCCCTGGTGATCGTATTCGGGTTGATTCTGTATGGAATAAAGGTTCAACATTTGATTGACTGGAGCAAAAGACAAGTCGTTAAGTCAAAAGTGATAATGGGTTGTCTATTCGTCGTTCTGGCTCTTGTCCTGATTTTGCTGTGAGAAATTTTGCTTATGGAATACTCTTTCCTTGCCTATATCGGCCCCGGAGCCGGGTTTGCTTTTACCGGAGCATTTCTGGCGACGTTTGCCACGATAGCATCTGTTATAATGGCCTTCCTGATGGTTTCCCTGCGCCGGGCAGTTAAAGCTGTCCGGCATCGTTTCCGTCGCCCTGATTCTCCCCCAAAAGCCATCATCATCGGCTTTGACGGCATGGATCCGCGCATTGTCCAAAGCCTGCTCCAACATAACCGTTTGCCCAACATGCGCCGGTTAATGGAATCGGGAACATTTTCAGGGCTGGAAAGCACGATTCCACCTCTTTCGCCGGTGGCATGGTCGTCTTTGATTACCGGCGTCAATCCCGGCAAACATAATGTCTATGATTTTCTACGACGCGATCCGGCTTCATACAGAATTTTGCCCGCCTTGGCGACCTTAGACGATTTTACTCATCCGCGGTCCAAAGGAAAACTTTATCGCAAAAGCATTCCATTCTGGCATCTTTTATCCAAGGCTTCTATTCCGTCTTTTATTTTCCGTGTTCCGGCCACTTTTCCAGTTGAGCCATTTGACAATTTACGTTTGCTGGCAGGGATGGGAATTCCCGACCTGCGCGGAACTCAGGGGCTTTATACGTGCTTTGAATCCGTCCTGCAATCGCCGATTACAACCCAGAACGGCGAACGTATTCCCTTTAAACTGCGAAATAACTGCCTTGAAGGAATTTTGACTATAAAGGACGCAGATAATGAATGGACAGTTAATATAAGTCTGAAGCCGGAAGGCAACAGCAATAGTGTCCGTTTATCCCTGCCCGGACATTCTATCATGCTTAAGCCCCGCGAATTTTCCGAATGGATCAGGATTCCTTTCCGCAAGGGATTATTTAACTCGTTTTACGGCATTGCCCGTTTTTGCCTGCTTTCCGGTTTTCCAAACGTCCGCCTCTATGTTTCTCCGCTGCACATTGACCCATCCCGACCGGTTATTCAGCTTTCTGTTCCAAGCCGCTATTCCATTGAATTGGCCGATGAGCACGGCTTGTTCGGCACTCTCGGAATGGCGGAAGATACTTCTGCTTTTATGGACGGCGTCTTGGATCAGGATTTGTTCCTCAAGCAGACATACGACCTGCAAGCCGAGCGTGAGAAAATATTTCTGGATGAAATTCGCCAAGCTCAGAATGGTTTCTGCATGGGCGTGTTTGATTTTACCGACAGAATCCAGCACATGTTCTTTGGCGGAAACACAAATGATTATCCATGGGAAAATAAGGGAAATAATCAATCAGATATTATTGCCACAGCCTATGAACGGGCAGATGAATTCCTCGGCAAAATATTGGCGGCAACCAACAACAAGAGTCTTGTCTTTATATTGTCAGACCACGGATTTGAGCATTTTAGAAAAGGTTTTAATTTAAACGCCTGGCTGCAACAGAACGGACTTCTGGCCACCACATCGGATAATAATGAAGAATATCTGCAAAACATTGATTGGGAAGCCACCAAGGCCTACGCTTTCGGACTGAACAGCCTCTTCCTGAACCGGATCGGCAGGGAAGGGAAAGGAATCGTTTCCGATGCTGAAGCCGATTCGCTGATACGTTCTATTTCTGAAAATCTGCTTAAAATAAAAGCCCCCGAAACAGGCCAGGCTGTCATCTCTAATGTTTATTCTGCCAGAGAGACATACCACGGACCATACTTGGAAAACAGCCCTGATCTCATTATCGGTTATGCGCCCGGTTACCGAGTATCATGGCAATCAGGCAGGGGAGGTATTGGCAATGATTTGTTTGAAAGCAATAATACAAGATGGACAGGCGACCATAGCATGGATCCCAGGCATGTTCCAGGCGTCTTCCTCTGCAATCATAAGTTCAACCCGCAGAAACAAACACCCCGCTTAACCGATATTGCTCCGACAATTTTGAATGCCTTTAATATCCCTGTGCCGGACTATATGGATGGACAAATATTATAATTCCCCATGCTTGATTTAAACAAAACAGAATACACGCGCCGTAGTTTCTTGAAAATGGCCGCAACAAGCGCTGTCCTTGCGGCAGGTTTCCCGGCTTTCCTGCGTTCCAAACCTTCCATCCCGCGCCGGGTTATTGTCTTGGGAATTGACGGAATGGACCCGAGACTGGTTCAGCGTTTTATCCGCGAAGGTTTTATGCCGAATTGCAAACGTCTGACGGAAATAAACGGATTAAAATGCCTCCAGACTTCCAGTCCTCCGCAAAGTCCCGTGGCATGGGCAAGTTTTATCTCCGGCTCAAATCCCGGCGTTCACGGTATTTTTGATTTTATTCACCGCAATCCCTCCACGCTGGCGCCATTCTGCTCCATGGGACTCATTGAGCCGCCGCCCCATAAACTCACGGTAGGCTCTTATATTTTACCTGTTTCTTCCCCCAAAATGCAAAATTTCCGGCAGGGAAAGACACTGTGGGTTGAATTGGAAAAACACGGTGTAAATTGCACTGCCTTGCGCGTGCCTGTCAATATTCCTCCCACGCCCTCAAAAGCCAAAACACTCTCCGGCATGGGCACTCCCGACCTTCATGGCGGCCATGGATTCTTCACGCTCTTTACCGATAGTCCAAACGAAACAGCGCGGGACGTGGCCGGAGGAAGGATTGAGCGCGTGGCAAGCGATGGCAAGCAGATTGTCTGCCATGTCCCCGGCATTCAAAACCCTTTCCGCAGTGAAGGACATAAATCTTCCCTGACTATTTACGTTGAACCTGACTTGGCAAACTGCGCGGCTCGTATAAAAATTCAAAACAACGAAGTTAAATTAAAAGAAGGGGAATGGAGCAGTTGGCTTCAGGTTACATTACCTTTTCTTCCGTATGTAGCTGAAGCTTCGGCAATCTGTCGACTTTACCTTAAAAGCGCGAGCAATCCCTTTTCATTATATTTATCGCCCTTGAATATTAACCCTGCCAAGCCAGCCATTCCCATTTCAACACCGGCAAACTATGCGCCGGCTCTTGCGCGTGATATCGGGCTATTTCACACCCAAGGCTTGCCCGAAGAAACCCGCGCTCTTTCCGCTTCTGCGTTCACTGACGACGATTACCGGCATCAGGCCATTGACGTGTTAAGGGAACAGCAACGGCTTTTTGCGTCCGAATTCCACCGGTTTAATGACGGTTTTTTCTTCTTCCATTTCTCTTCGCTTGACGCCAATTCCCATATGTTCTGGCGTGCCTTTGACCAGACCCACCCGGTGTATTCTGCCTCCCTTGCCAAACGCCACGGAGATTTTATCCCGTGGCTATACAAGCAAATGGATAATCTCATTGGAACATTGCCGATAGAAGATTCATCCCGCACTCTCATCTTGGTTATGTCGGATCACGGCTTTGCGCCTTTCGGTAAACAGTTTCATCTGAACGCTTGGCTCAGAGACCAGGGTTATCTGGCATGTAGTCAAAACTCATCGTCCAAAGAACTCTCCATCTTCAATGATTGCGATTGGAAAAACACTCGTGCTTATGGAATTGGAATGAATGCCTTGTATATCAATATCAAAGGACGCGAACCTTATGGAACTGTTCTCTCCGGCCAAGCCGCCGAACAGTTAAAAGAGGAATTAAAATCACGCCTGCTGAATACTCATGATCCGATAACCGGCGAACCTATTTTTAAATCAGTTTATAAGGCTTCCGAACTGTATTCCGGCCCTTGTGCGGGACAAGCGCCTGATCTGGTCTTGGGGTATGCTCCTCCATTCAGGATCTCATGGGAAAGCGTTCTGGGCGGGATAGGTTCAGTTTCCATCAGTCCAAATACCGATCCTTGGAGCGGCGACCATACCGTGGAAGCCGATTGTGTGCCGGGTATTCTTCTTTCAAATCAATCGTTGGGACTGGAAAAGCCAGCCATTACCGATCTGGCTCCATTTATCGCTTCTGCTTTCAATGTTCCGTGGAAATCATCATGATTCCGGGTTAAAATCAAGCATCCCGCGGACACAAGCAACATCTGGGTCAACCGGAATTGAAACCTTTTTATCACTGCATACCAAAAAAGCGTTTTCATAAGTATGCATTCCTGTAAACCGGCTGGCGGTGAATATATCGTTCTGCGCCATGTCAGCCTTGAAATCAAATCCATCTTCAGGAAGAACCACCATATCAGGCGCTCTGTCAATCTGCGACCCCGAATAAATATCCTTCTTATGAAACACCTTTTTAACCACAGACTTGCCGTTAAAAGTCATTGAGTATAAAGCCGATTCCAGTTCCTTAACCAATTTCTCTTCGTCTTCCGGCATCACCGATCCGCAAGGAAAGCGGCCTTTGCGGTGCAGATATATCCGGCAGGGATCAAGGGCAAAAGACTTGGTCTGGGAAAGCATGTCGCCGGGAAATTCTCCGCCTTCACGTAAACAAAGCCATCCATGCTCCTTTAGAAACACATTAATATGAACTTCCTGCTCCAGCCGACAAAACCCATGGTCGCTCATCACAATGAATCGTTCTTGCCCCGAACATTTGTTCAATATTTCGCCAAGCCAGGCGTCAATCCGGCGATAAAGCGCCATTGCCCGTTCATGCAGGGGATGTTTGTTATCTTCCACCGCATCAAATAAAAAATGGTGCAAACGATCCGTCTCGGTAAAGACAATCATAAAAACATCCCATGAAACTTCTTTCCATGCCCATTGCGTAAAATTTATCCGGGCTTCAACAACTTTCAATAAGTCATCCATAAATTCATTAAGATTGCGTTTCGCCAATTCCAAATCCGGATCCACGCGGTAATTCATTTCCTTCAAAAAGGGCAATAGCTTCTTCGGATATACAGCCCGTTCAAAATCAGGGACTACAAAACCGGAAATCAGCAATCCATCAACCTGCGGAGCGGGATAAGTGGCCGGAACATTGATGACCACCGTTTTGATTCCTTTGTGATTTATAGTTCCCCAGAAAGGTTCTGCCCTTAAATCAGATAATATGGGAAACTTGTATTTGCAGGACATTGGCTCAAGATCGGTAAAACCAAAAATACCATGACTGCCCGGATTTACGCCGGTTATCATCGAACTCCAGGCCACTGACGATACAGGCGGCAGGGAAGAACGCATGGGAACACAAGCCCCCTGTTGCATAAGCCTGCCAAGATTGGGCATGATGCCCTCTTTAACAAGCCGTTGCATTAACCCAAAGGGCATTCCATCCAAACCGATAAATATTATTTTGTGCATCCTTGTGGCAAATCTAAGATTTCTATGTCTCAAGTATAGTGCCTGCTCCAACAAGCCGGCCTTCTGATTCCAGCGCAAATCGCCCCATTTCAGGGATATTCTTAAAAGCATCCCAAACAAGGCGTTCATCCGTCTCAATCAAGACGTGGCCGATATCGGATAAACAAAGAATCTGTTCTTGTGTTGCTTCGCTTTCCAGAGTTGACGAATCCGTGCGTTGTTTGATTTGCGAGATGCAACAGCCGGTTTCCTGCGTCAATAATTTCAGGGTTAAACTCATCCCGGACTTAAAGGGTGTTTCTGAAAGCCAGATCAAATTCGCCCAGATATGATCCGTTACCTGGGGCGGGGAATCTATGTCGCACAAAATCTGCCCGCGCCGGAAAAATTGGTCGCAATCAGTCACCAGGCCAATACAATCACCGGCCTTTGCCGACTTGACCGATTGAGGATGCCTGATTATTTCAGGCAAACATAATTCAAGATGATCCGGCTCAACCATGACCTTCGTTCCCTGTTGAACACAGCCGGCCTCTACACGCGCCGCTGCAATGTTCCGTCCGTTAATAGGATAAACATCCTGTATTGCCGCCCGTAGATCCTTTGGCGATTCTTCCGTTGTGCGTAGTCCGGTTAAGGCGTCAATCAGAGTATTATCATTATACCAAGGCATGGCCTTGCTCCTGGTCATTAAATTCTCGCCGTGCATTGCCGAAACGGGAATGATATGCAAAAGGGTTATTCCCAGAGATGCCGTCAATTCTTCAACATTACGCTTCAATTTATAAAAATGAAGCTCGTTATAACCAATCCTGTCCATCTTGTTGACTGCCACGATACATTGGTTGATGCCTAGGAATGACAATATCGCCGCATGTCGTCTTGTTTGCTCCCTGATTCCTTCTGCGGCATCCACCACCAGAATAGCCGCGTCCGCCTGACATGCCCCGGTAATCATATTCCTGATAAATTCAGCATGGCCGGGCGTGTCAATAACCAGGTAATTCCGGCCTGCAATCCGCACCGGAATCTGGGTGATATCAATCGTCATGAGTTTTTCCCGCTCTTCGCAAAAGGCATCCATGCAGAAGGCATAGTCAATTGCACCGCCTTTTCCTTGACACGCTTGACGCAGGTCTTCCAGTTTGTCAGAAGGGACAGCTCCGCTTTCGGCCAGCAGGCGGCCGCAAAGCGTTGATTTCCCGTGATCAATATGCCCGACAAATGCTATTTTCGTTACACGCATCTTTTGTATATCCAACCGTGAACCAATAAACTCTGAACGGTGCCACGTCGGCCCGTAGCGGGCCAAGTGGTCGCTTGCCCAAAAGGGGCGACGCGAAACTCTGAACCTGCCGACTGCGGCCAATCACATATACCCAAGCGCCCTTAATTTCTGCATCGTATACAAATCTTCCTTGTCCTGTGCCCGGCCAGATCGTTCCGATGTCTTTGTCACCTTGAGTTCTTCCACAATTGTCCTTACCGAGTCAGCGGTGGATTCCACCGGATTGCAACAGGTATGGCACCCTATACTGCGATAGCGTCGACCGTTCCTGGCATAATACAAATCAATCACAGGAATCTTTTCCCGCTCAATATATTGCCAGATATCCAGTTCCGACATGTGCAGCAACGGGTGAATGCGTAAATGTGATTTTTCGTGAATTTTCTCCTGATATTGGTCCCATAATTCCGGCGGCTGGTCGTGATATTGCCATTTGAACAATGCGTCCCTGGGCGACATGTATCTTTCCTTGGCCCGAATGCCATGCTCATCGCGCCGGATCCCAAGTAAAATAGCCTTGAACCCGTATTGTTCCATAACCTGCTTCAAGGCGTCTGTTTTAAGCATGTTACAACAATCCAGTTTTGAGCCGGCATGTGGGCTTACACCCTTTTTCAAGGCCTCTTCATTTTTCGCCACAATGAGTTTTAATCCCCACTCTTTGACCTTCTGGTCTCGATAGCGGTAGATTTCCGGGAATTTATACGAGGTATCAATGTGAATGACGGGGAAGGGAATGGCGCCGAAAAACGCTTTCCGGCACATCCACAACAGGGACGTGGAATCTTTGCCGATGGACCAGAGCGCGGCTATATGGCGAAAATGATGATAGGCCTCGCGGATGATATAAATGCTCTTGTTTTCCTGCTCGTCCAGCCGGTCTGTATCTGTTTGCCCGTCATGTTTATTCTTCATTGTGGGGGAAAGATAACAAAATCAATCCCGACTTTCGATAAAATTCAGCTTCCGTATGAAAGCCTTGTTTTTCACAAAATCTTTCCAAACGTTGAAAATGTTCCTGTGGCGGCGTCTGGGTAATCCAACAAATTTTGGCCGTGCATTCGGAGCAGAACCATAGCGGACGCCGGTCGGCCTCTGCCCGGTGATTGCTGCCGTTCATGCCGCAGCGATAACGCACACAATGCTGCAAACCCAGCATGTGGCCGACCTCATGTGCCGCTGTTTTCATGGTCCGCAGGAGATAAAGCCGGTATTCTTTCCCGCTTTTGTCAGGGGTGCCGTTCCGATATAACGAAAACACCCCGACTCGTTCCTTCAATGATGCCTGCCCAAATACAAAATTCCAATCATCACCCGCCCATAAATCTGAAGTGGTAAGCACCAGATAAGCCGCGGCGTCCGGCGACACGTTTGGCCGCGCTATGCGGTCCAACACATACGTTGTCAAGATTTGCTCTTGATCGCCATTAGGATTTTGCCTCCGCGCGGCGTCCGGCACAGATGATAATTCTGTAGCGTCATCTATGGTAACCGGGAGATTGTAAAAACAGCGCAGATAATCGGCGGCTGTCGTTAATACCTTCCATTGCGATTCCGAAAAATCGCCAAGCGGACAAAGGTATATCCGCTTGCCCGACACTGCTGATGAGGGTCCAACTGAAGATATATATTCGCAGAAAGTCTGTCCGGGTTCAGGATGATGCGCTAGCCAGTCTGACGAACTTGGCTTTTCCAACTGTTTCTGCAGAACTGCCAATGCGGTAATTGTGTTGGTTAGTTCAGTTTCTGTCGTAAGCGGAGCGCCTTTAGCCGCCAAGCTTATCCCCAGCACAAAAAATATAATTAACTTTTGTATTTTCAAAATGGATAACTGTTATTCTTAAGAATTAATCTTTTTATTTTCTATTTGCCTCCGGAGATCAGACACTCGTATCCATATGTGCAGGATAATGCTAAAAAGAACGGAGAACAGGCTGATGACAAGGCTAAAAAGGACAACATCACCTCGTATAGTTCGGTGGCGAGCAATGTCATCATTGCTTACAATCCAACTTACCATTTTACTAACATTTGTCTGCTCAACCGCAGGAATTGCGGCGAGATCCAACGCCGCCAAACGTTCATTAATTTTCGGTTGTATACATCGGTCATAATACTGCTTGGTCTCGGCCCTTGTGTCTGAATATGAAAAGATCTGCGTCTTGCAGAACCAGACAGACGCAACAATGCCGTATAGGCCACCTCCAAAAAACAGTATCGTCACAATTCTGGCAATCAATCTTTTCATATCATCTGGGACATAAAAATCCCGAAAAAACAAGCCTGGATTTCAACGGGGTTTTGGGGGAAATTCGGTCAAAAAGCCCGAATCTTTTGTGGGTAAAAAAACAGGCAAGAAAAATGCGTTGATTTTTGGTCAATATTTCAATGGCAATTTTAAGAACAAATTTTATTGTCAAAATTCTTCAGAACGATTTGGATGTTTAGTTTTTCTCAATCGTCATTTCACGTCAGATGAATTATTTGACTGGACACTGTTTATTTTTCGCAAAAGTGCGCGAAGAGCATATAAGTATAACATCGGAAGTATTACTGTACATCCAATAATACATGCATACACGTCTATATAAGGAGTAATGGCTTTTGTAAAATGAAAGAAACGTCGCATCAATACTATCCCTGCAAAGATTGAAACAATGTTAAAGACGCTATAACGGATATTATTACCTACCACCTTTTCTACCCATCCCTGAGGATTAGTTATTAAATTATTTTTGAAAAATGACTTCATGACACATAGCGTTTATTTCCGCTTTTTCTCTTTTCTGTCATCTGTTTTCACCTTATTTTCCATCACCGAATGTTGTTACCCCCTATAGCAGGAACTAAACTATTACATAATGACGATTCTCTTTCATTTTGAAATTTCGTGACATCGTCCATAAACATTCTTGGGACATTGCAAGTCATACATAAGAATATTAATCCCCAAACAATCATGGCAATCCGTTGTAGCGTGTGGCCTTGCATCCAGACTGCCAGGACAATAATTAGGACAAGCCACAGAAACGCAACAATGGAAGCAACGACTATCTGCGTTAGCGCAAATCGTGTAGAAAACCTAAGAAATGGCTCTTGACCAACCGACTCGAACACCAACAGCATACTTACAATGCTTAATACTATAACAATAGCATATAAGAAGATAAGATTAGTCCTCACGTTAGGGGAAACTTTTTTCATTAATCAGCATCCGTTATCCTAACCTGAAACTGAATTTACACGTCGCCTATTTACATGAAAGGCCGAACCTTCCTGTCGTTTCGCTGAAGATTGCGGTCTGAACAATGTCGTCGCTTATTGATTCCCGATTTCACGGGTGTAGTCTGTCTTTGTCTGTTTTTTAACCCTGATCTGCTGTATTTTCTCTTCGATTGTTCCTCAATCCCTTGCTTTTATTTCTGGTTTTTTACTTTTTTGACCTTTGTTTTCCTCCACCTAATCTTGCTGAACCTCTATACCTTTACCGATAACCTTATTCGTGTGACTCAACGAGATATGTTTATCATAAGAACCATCAGCACCCTGATCCAAAAAATATTCGTTGTTATTTATCAATGTAGATTCGAGAAGTCTTACTTCCGGTTTTATTGTAAACGTAACGCTTATTTCGTCTTTTAAACCTACAGCGATTTTTGCATTGCTCTTTCCATCTTCTAATTCTGTGTATAGGAATACCACGGGAATGCCTCCTACCCCAATCACAAACCCTTTATTATTTGGATAATCCTTGCTCACAAAAACAGTAAATGGACGTCTGTTCATAAAAGGTTTATACCCCAATGCTTTCGCAATTTTATTGTCATGGGTATAAATTACATAGCCCGGAAACAACCAGAAACTAAATAATATTAGCGCCAACCCAATATTGAGACACATGAATATGATATTTATTTTTTTCATTATTATTTACCTCATTATGCCCATGATGAATTACAGATAATTACGGACAACCGCTCATTTTATCACCTTTCATTATATTATTAATTTCATTAAGCCGATTTGTTATAGTTGGCAGCGTTTGAGCAATACCTGCCGCAGCTTCTGCAGCCCCTGACAATTCCCCAAAAGGACTAGGAGGAACATAGCCAGCAACTGTTCGAATATAATCGATAACATCATTAGCCCATTCCGGCAACTCATAACCAAAGATTGAATAATTACCTAAAGGATCAATTAACATGATGGGATTATTGGCGCAGAATTGATACCAATTTTTACCAGCAAGTATTCTGAATAACTCAGGATTGCCGCTTATACTAGTGGCCTTAAGCCATCTCGCCATATTCAGCAATTTTTCCAATTCATCACGTTCGTGGTCCGTAAGATTAGTATCCATTGACCGTTTATTGATCGCATCTATTAACAAATCAGTGATGTCAATCAACTGCTTTCTCATCAATAATGTCCCCGTTGCTCCAATGTCCATCAAGGGATCATTGGAGAGCCATTTCCCTGAACTCGGGCTATAATATCTGAAGCCGTAATAATAGAGGCTTGTTTCACGATCCAGATATTTTGAGGAGAACAAGAAAGCGAAATCATTGGCGTGATCGCCCGTTGCCACGATAAGATTTCCGTATGCGTCAAATTCGTAGTGTGCAGCAATCGCACCCTGCCCATTAACGTAGTCGGTAATATTTCCATTGCCATCAGCGGCGGCAACATAAACGTTCGTGCCTTGAGTGACCGCAAGCAATCCGCCAACGCCACCGGCACCCTGTAATGTGCCCGACAAATCAAGGCCATATGTGTAAAAGCTGGTTACAGTGGCAGTCTTCTCGGCGATCATATTCCAACCATCGTAGATAAATGTTCTGCTGGAAACTTCCTGCCAATCATTACTGACCAAATTGTAGACGGTCTTACTGACCCGCCGCGACATATAATCATACACGAACTCAACTTTCACGCGTGGAACGGAGGCAGGAAGATTGGACAAGGTTTCCGCTCCAATCAATCTGTTTTCTGAATCAAATGTGTAACTGAACCGGCCATCGCTGGTCATGTTACCGTCATTATCATACGCGAATTGCTCCGGTGTTTTAGCAACGAACACATGGCCGGTAACACTGGTTACTATATCAGGATCATTTGTGTCGGGCGGATTATAAACACCCACCACGTTCACTGATTGATAAACGGCGGAGGAATCGTTGGTCACACCTAAACCACGATGCCAATATTTTCCGTGACGACTCGTTGCCAAGTCATTGACCGTAACGGTGGTATTAGTTTCGGCACTACCGATAATATCAACCAAATCAGCAATCGTTCTTTGGCTATATTGATTTAGGCTGTTAGCAGTGTAATAAGTTTCTTCACTGTCCCTGCTGGCGCCTGTCCTATTTCCAATGTTATCATAAACATAAGCAAACCCTTGCCCGGCAACCGGGTCACTCGTGTCGTTCAGGTTCGCTCCCCAGAACCGGTCGCCAACAATCACTTCACTGCGATCATTATATTGGTATTGGTTGAAGGACGTGCCGGTATCAAACGCAATACCAGAATATTTTATCGACGTTCTTCTTCCGCCGTTATCATTGACATAATCAAACTGACTGAGGGTCGTGGAGTCAATCTGATTTTTGATTTGGGCGAGCAGGTTGCGGGTTTGCTCATACGTTCTGGTGGTTTGCAATACTCCATTTGAAATTACAGATATCAGATCTGAATTCTGCAGATAGGAGTAGTTCACCGTAAGAGACGCAGAGGACGCGGAGGTAAACCGACCGAGGGAATCGTATCCGTAAGTGACGGAATAATCATCGCCCAATGTAAAACCAGTCGCCCTTCCATAGCCGTCATAAGAGCGGTCAATAACGTTCGTGCCAGCAGAAGAAATAATGGTTTCTGTGTCCAATAATAAACCATTATACGCAAACGTATGAGCGCTTACGCTTGAGTCTGCTGTCTTTTGACGACCTAATCGGTCATAAGTAAATGATACGTCCGGGGTGCTGTCGGAATAGTCAATCGCAGACAAGTCTCCGGCGCCGTTATAAGAATAAGATGTCGCAAGGTTGTTGGTGCCATTAACTCTGGCCCAAGTTCTGGAAGCTAACTTTCCGCCGGATGAATAGGTATAGCTCACAGATTTGCTTGCGGCATCCTTTTTGCTTGTTAGCAGACCACTGGCTTCATGATAAATCCATTCGGTCGTGTCCGCCGTGCCAGGGCTTGTGGGCCACGTTGAACTACTCCACCCCGTGCCAGCGCGATAGGTGTTCATCTTGGTCATGCGGCCGTAACCGTCGTATTCATAGAGAACAGGATAAACACCGGAGCCCCATGTTTTTTCTAACTGGCCAAGGGACGAATAGGACGAATAGGACGTATTGGACATGGAATCGGTTTGGGACAACTTGCGGCCGGTGGCGGAATCGTAGGTGTAGCTCGTGCGGCGGCTGCCGGCATCTTCAATATAATCCACCCAACCGTGGCTATCATAGTGCGTGGTGGCGGTGCCAAGACGTGGGTCGGTTGTGCCGGTTCGGCGGCCAAGAGAGTCGTAGGCATAGGTCATGATTACTCCACTCTTGCTCGTCTGGGACTGAACCAAGCCGTTCACGGCAACCGTGACGACGTTGCTGGAAGAATCAGGAACGTCAACAGTTTGCGTGACTTTTTTGTTGGATGGATCAACGGTTGTTGTGGTAATCGTCTCGCTACCGTAGGCATCAAGAACGGACACGACGGAGCGTGTCCCTCCACTAAGACCAGTCAACTTCTCGCGCGTGACGGAGTTGGTAGTTGCATCAGCAGAATTGTCTGTGGCATACAAACTGTTTACAGTCTGCAAGTACCAGTCATTATTGATCTGAACATACTGGTTTTCTTTACCAGTGATCCGGTCGGTTCCGGCAAGGTCAAGGACACCATTAGCGTTCGCGTCCAAGCCTGACTGAATCTGATTGCCGACTTCGTCATAAGCATAAAGCGTGTCGGACTTGCCGGTCGTTGTAGTCTTAACCAGTAGGCCTTTGTTGTTATAAAAATATTCCGTTGTTTCTGTTCCTGAGTATCCCGGTTTCTCAACCTTGGCGGTTCTGTCAAGGAGATCGGTGGTGGTTTTTACCCAGACTGGGGAATTATTGGAGGCGGAATAAACTTTTGCCCATTTTGTTCCATCTTCATTAACGCCATATTCATAATACTGGCTGATCTGCGCTGTGCCGGTGACACTTTTCACCTGGCCGTCTTTGTGTCGTTCTGTGATGCGGGTATAGCCGCCTGGTAAAGTTTCAGTAGCGGTGAGGCCATCCTGACTGTAAGCAGTTATTGTTGCCAAACCGGTGAAGTCGCTGGAATTGGTCAGCCTTCCGGCCATGTCGTATTGATTTGTCCGGCCTTGACTAAGGGAAGAAGCGCTGACGGTTTCGGTCAATTTCCTTCCTTCGGCATCATAAGTATAGGTTGTATATTGATCGGCTTGGGCTGGATAAGTACCGGCAGAAATACCTTTTTTCAGTTTCTGGGTAACGCGCTTGAGCGCATCGTATGTGTAATAATATTCAATGCCGTTTTCGTCCTTTTCGTATTCCTTGCCGCAGCAACCCCATGTGGCTTGCGATTCAGTCCCGTTGGAATTATACACATGAGTCGGATTGCCGTTCGCGTCCAAAGACCGCACTGCCCATTTTGTCCGATCATAGGCGCTCCCCGTATAAACATAGGTTTCTTCCAAAACCGCCTGCCCGAGATTATTTTCAACCCGCGTTTCCTTTGTTGTCTTATACGCCACGCCGTCTGAATTCGCGCTTGTTCCATGCACGCAGGTAACCCGGATAAATGCCCCAGTACTGCTCGCCGTAAATGCGCTCTGACCCGGATTGTTTGTATCGGTCGTATAATCGCCGTATTCGTAGGTGAACGTGTCTTTCCGGCCATCCGGATACGTCATGCTCTTCACTTTTTCCGAGCCAGCCGAACTTGAACTCTTTGGATTAACCACCCGCACCAGACGCAGGTTATTCGTGTTGCCGTAGGCCGTTCCGGCCACATACGCCTGTTCTTCCACTTCTACCTGCTCCCCATAGGCATTCTCGTAATAAGCCCGGTATGTCCGCTTTACCTCCTTGCCTTCCACTTTTTCTATCTCAGTCCGCGGATTCAGCACACAGAGCGTAACCTGATCGTTCTCGTCCACTGGCGCATATTCATAAGTCGTTGCGCGCGCCTCGGACGCCGAAGCATTGGTAGAAGAATCTTTCCACGTATAAATCTTCTCGGTCCGTTTCCCATACTCATCGTAATCAAACTGCTCCGAAGATCCGTCCGGATATGTCCTGGTCTGGACCCGGCTATATTTGCCGGTCTGGCCTTCATCATCGTAATAACCAACAGTGGTGGTCAATCCCGCTCCGTCTGGGTCCGTCACCTTCTCCACCATCTCTTCGCCCCATGGGTAAATATGTATGCGCCGCTGTATCTTCCCCTCAAGATTGTCGCCGCCGTCGCGGATCTCGCGTGTCAATATCCGTTCCGTCGCATTCGTCGTTACGTCCATGCTCTTCTTTTGAAGCCCGCCCTTGTTCAACTTCCAGCCTATGGCTTGCGCAACGCCTCCCGGTATATATTCGCACTCGTTCGTAACACTCTCACCCCCGGAATTCCGCGTCACGCGCAGGGTATCTATGTCGTTCGTCGTGCCAGATGGATTCTCAAACGTCCAGCTTGCATACGGCGTCCGCCCGCTCTTGATTACGTAATATCCGTTCGTGTCATAATCCGCTTCTACGTCATCCGGCCGGTAAAACTTCACCGAGTATTTGAAAGAACTTTCCGGCACTATATCCGACAACCCCTCCGGCGTCATTACCTGCCTCAGCACGTTCGTGTCGGCATTATCCCGTATCTCTTCCACATCGCCGGCCTTATATACTCCCAGATTCAATGAGCGCGGCGTCGCCAAATCCACGCTCGGCTCACTCGCGTGCATCCATAAACCGCCAACCGGCTTGCCATCCTGTCCCGTACCAACCAATATCTTTGTGACCAATCCCCAAATCAATTCTCCGCCGCTTTGCACGCTAACATCTCCGTTACCCATCCGATAACATTCGTTCCCAATGGGACCACGAGGCATAGGCAAGATATCATCCGAACGCCGGATGCCTATCATTATTTCCGATCTCTGCCATTGTAAGAGCCCGTAATTGCGCATATTATCTTTGCGTTTTGGCCCTTGACCGCATATCATCTCAGGCATTATATGTATCTCTGTCACTCTCGGCGCGCTGAATCCCCCGCCGCAACGTATACAGCTATAAGACGTTTCACGTCGATCTTCATATCCATAAGGCGTTTTAGTCAGATGACGGCTCATGTAATTTTCTTCGCCTCCGCCATCCGCGCGCAATTCATCCTCATTGAGCGCATATTCCAGCTCTTTCCGGATTAAATTCATGCTTCCAGCGGCCGCGCAGCAGGGGCAGATATAATCACCGGAATCATCGCCAGGCGGCGGCGGATTACCATCATCGCCGTCATCGTCATCATCACCACCACAATCCGCTTCGGCCGCTTCCGCTCCCTGTCCATACACTTGATCCACGCTAACGACAAACAGCCAGCCGAATATTATGAGACACATCAACCATATTGTCTTTTGTTTCATTTTTTCCTCTACTCGTTTGTATTGTTATTGTTTGTTGATCGATAGAAATTTTCAGCCATCGTTTGGAAACCATAACAGACGATAGGCCTTTAATTCATCCAAATTGATTTGCATTTCTTTCCGCCCTTGTTCACCCGTCGTAACCTGCCCTTTTACACGTTTGTTTGTCAGTAAATCTTCTATTTTCCCGCCCTTAAACCATACAGGCAAAGCCACCACCACCGGCACGTTTTTTTTAATCTTCGCTTCAAAAGGTAATCCCTTAACCTCTACCGGATGTAAATTCACCTTGTAATCCAGATTCCGCACCATCACCAATAAACCCTTCTCTCCAGACCAACTCGTATATACCTTGATTCTGCCGTTCCATGGAGAACCCAATTCCCGTACTTCTTCAAATGCCAATACCAAAGGCGATAAAATCTCGCGCCGCTTCCCAATTTCCTGATTCAGCTCCTTCATTGCCGGAAGCAAATCAGGACATTTAGCGAACGGGTCAAACCGCGAGTTCATCCAGAAATGATACCGGATTCCCTTTCCGCCCCGCGCCATAAGCATCCATCCCATGAGTTTCATCTCTTCCGCGCTCAAAGACCGTCCTTCGGTATGAAACCGTTCCGGAACCCATAGCCATGGACGCGGGGCAGCCACAGCCTGGAGTTTTTCCATATTTATTTCTTCCTCCTCAATAAACCGCAAACGATTGGTTCCCCAGCCAAGCCGATAGGTTTTTTCATAAACCGCGTCGCCCAACTGTCCGTAAATGTTCCATACTTCGGGAAATGCCGCAGCGCAAAACCCCAACCCACCCAGCTTCGTTGGTTGCTCCGTGTATTCTTTTAGCCGTCCACTCGCTGACGGCATGGCCGACAGGCCTTTATCATTCGCCCTGAAATCAGCGCAGTCTATGTCAAACGGCAACATCAGGACGGATGGATCAGCGTCCAGTCCAAGCTCTTTGAGTTCCGCTTCGGATTTTGGCCCCGCTGGGCATGCATCCAGACTGATTCCGTTCAATGCCCGCACCAGCGCACAGCGTTTCTTCCCATCCGCAAACCTGATTTTCACATAAATGGGCAATCCTGTCCTTATCGGAAACGGACTCTTGACCGCCAACACTTCCGGTGCCATACCACCTTGCGCCGTCAAACACCGATAACCTCTGATTTCCCAGTCATTCAGCCATAGCTGTTCCGGCTTGCTTCCGGATTTATACTGCACATACACCCATTCGTAATTCAACGGATAAGTTACGGCCGTGATCAGTTTGTCGGGTTGACGGAACCGCGGCACGGTTATTTGCCATTCATTTCCCCGCTCATCCCGCAAAATCAGTTTCTTCTGACTGGTAAGCACTTTTTTGAAATTGATCTGGAAAATGACTGTTTCTCCGGAACCTGCCACGGCCGATGGATAGAATTGATACCAGGTTACGTCCGGGTCAATGGGCTTTTCGTATGACCCCAAAGCCATCTCTTCGCCATCCAAAGAAATAGTCCTGAGCGCGCGGGGAAGCGCGGCGGCAGACACGGACAATGTAACGTCGTTCAACGTTACAGATTTGAAGGTTATTGTATTGGTGGTGTGATTTTCAAGATAGACCTCAAACGTGTTATAGCCTATGCGCGGTTCCGTGGAATAGGCATATTGGGTAATAATCTCAACGTTGCCCGTGGCAGGCAGGCGGAAACTTTCTTCGCGGGAAGGAGGGGATGGCTGAATTGCCGGTTTGAGGCGGGCACAACCCATCAACAAGGAGATAGAGAACGCAAAGAGAAATGTTGATTTAATAATATTAGCTTTGGTTCTCATTATTTTGATTTTTCGCCAAATCCGCTAAAGACGTAATATTTTCACGCTCTTTCGTATATTTTGCACTATTCCAAATGCGTATACACCTTCAGATTGACCACGCTGGTCACATCGTTCGTGGATCCGGCCTGAGGGTCGCGGCCCTGCAGGTATTCGGTCAAATTGCTTACCCCGTCGCCGTCCGCATCGCCGCTTGCATCATTGACCTTTGGATTCAGGCCGTGAAGCACTTCCCAGCCGTCTTTCATGCCGTCGCCGTCCGTGTCAGGGTTCGTCGGATCTGTCCCGTAGACAAATACTTCATCGTAATCCGAGAGCCCATCACCGTCTGAATCGGCATTATTATCAGACGTTCCGAGCTGTTGTTCCAATTCCCGGTCAAGCCCGTCGCCGTCAGAATCTATATAGATTAACGACTCATATACCCGTGTCTCCCCGCTCCCGCGCCGCAAATGGATCACCGCCGCGTTCGTATAGGCGGCCAGCGGCACGTCCAGGCATACCGTCACTTCCGTGTTGCTGCCATATTGGATGTTCCCGAACAGGTTCGTTACCAGGGTGGTGCCGTTCGTCGCCAACAAGTCCATGAACATCATTCCGCTGGTGCTGTCGAAGAATTTTACCCGGTATCTGACGTTGTTTGTGGTTAAAATTTCACGGTTTATGTCCACGTTTAAGCTCCCCACATCGTTACTTTCCGATTCCGGCACGAACCATGAAATCGGATTGGTTGACCATTCTCCGTCAACGCGATAGGCACCTAACAGCCAGGCAGGCGCGGTGTAATCATACGCATCCCCGTCCGTAAAATCCATGTCCCCCCATTTGATATATGCACGACTGACGGGATACGTTTCGGCGCCATCGGCGATATTATCGCCGTCGGTATCTTGGTTTAGGGGGTCCGACTGGGCCGAATATTCCCAGAGATTCGTGAGGCCGTCAGAGTCTGAATCTATCAACGCATCCGCGGCATTGGTGGGGTTGAGACCAAACTTGACCTCCCAGGCATCAGGCATGGCGTCTCCGTCAGAATCTTGCGAGAAAGCGATCCCGCACATGCCCGCAATAATAAAAAAGGCGCTCATGATTGCAACGAGCGCCGGTCTGGTCAGGTTTATGACGCGTTTCGCGTCATTGATTATTCCATATTGTAATGGTCTCATCTGATTGTCTCCTGTTATGATTTATCGTTCATGGTTTTAAGGTTAATTCGTGTCCTTCCGCAATTCAGTTTCGTTGTCTGCACGTTAAACAAGAAAGCAGAGCAATGCAAGCATGTATTTTGACAATTTCAATTGCCGAGCAAAATCGTTCTTTGCGAAGAATCCTATTTTTAACTTGTTTTGTCAAATGTTTTTTCTGGCTTGTCTTTTTTAGTTTTTTTTGTCCGTAGCCAGTCAAAAACAGGGGATGGCGAAACAACGGGATTATGCAAATATAAAAAGGCACAGTGACACAAAAAAAACAGGCAAATACAAAATTATGTTGTTTCCTCTTGATCGGGCTTCTCGTCAAACAGGGCGGAACGATACTGCTCCGGGGTCATGTTAGTATGCAGCTTGAACTGATGCAGGAAAAGCCTGATGTCATCGTATCCCACCTCGCGGGCAATCGCACTGACTTCGTGATACCGGGAATGCAGCAGCAATTTGGCCTCGGCAATCCTGCGCTGGATGATGTAATGCCTGATGCCCATCCCGATTTCCTCCTGGAAAATATGAGTAAGCCGGCCAATCGAAATATCCAGCTTTCTGCTGAGCGAATGGATGTTTACGCTGGAGCGGAAATTGGTCTCAATAAAGTCCAACGCCTGCCTCAGGGACGGATGGGCGGCAGGCGGCTCCACCCTGCGCTGGCCGCTCCTATACGAAATTATGATCAGGTTCCATATCTCGCAGAGCATTTTTTTATACCAGTAGACCGGCCTGTTTTTCATGTCATCAAATATGTCCTGCATCCGCAGCCTGACCTTGGCGGCCTCCTCCGGGGAAAGATGGACAACATAAGGCAGGTGGCGATACACCGACATGGGCAAATACCCGCTTATTATTCTTGAGGGAAACAGCAGGCATATTTTATCCACTTGGCATCCGCTGTCAGGCAGGCAGCGCTGGTTGTCGTTCGGCCTGCTCACCAGCAGGCAGTTCCGGCGGAAATCGTAGCAGTGGTCGTTCACAAAATATCTTCCCTCGCCCTCGAGTATCAACTGAAAAGCAACGGTTGTGTTCCGATCCAGCGATTGAGAGCCCTTTTCCCCGCTTATCCTGAGCACCTAGAACAACGAGGCGCCGCCGGAGGAATATGATTGAAATGTTGTTTTCATTTGGACCTCCAACAATTAATAGTTATCCTTATCGTTGTCTCCGTTCCCACTATGAATACTATACAAAAATCGTGATTTGTCAAGTGTTTACGCATGCTGAATTGGGCGCAGGGACAGCCTGGCGCCCTTAAATGCCGGGCGCAGCAAGGCTATGGCAGGACAAACATGGGGCTAACCGTTGAAATATCCCAGGCCTTTCAGTTGGTGTTTGATGCGGTCGGAGGAAACTTCGCAATCGGCATTATCAGCGGCCTTTTCAAGGATATGAATAGCCATTTCTTCCGCCGAAGAATATCCTTTTTCCCTGGCCAACGCTTTCAGCCGCTCGTATAACACATCAGGAATTTTGATGTTGCAATTACTCACAGGCAAGATGTATATCCTTAATATCACGGAAACAAAAGCAGGAATTTCTGAAATTAAAAAATATGAGAAGAATTTCATTATTATTTGCCGTGGTGTTATTGGCTTCGGCAATATCAGGCTGTGTTTGGATATGTTCGGCTGAAATGATAGAGGATGCCTATCATTGTCCGTATTCTTCCACCCCGATTACGGTTGACGGGAAATTAAACGAGCCGGTTTGGGAAAGGGCAAAAACGATATCCTTTGTTATTCCGGTATCGCTCGCGGAGCCCATTTCAAAGACCGAGGCCAGGATTGCTTATGACAAGGATTTCCTGTATGTGGCCTTCAAGGCCTATGATGATGACATTTGCGGAATATTGACCAAACGGGACAGCGCGACATGTCAGGAGGATGCCCTGGAAATTTTCCTTAAAACTGATCCGGAGAAAGAGCCATATTTTGACTTTGAAATCAATGCATTGGGCACGGTGTATGACTCGTATGTCGAGAAAAGAGACTCTACAGACGGCGACAGATGCTGGTCAGGCTGGAATTGCGCCGGATTGAAAATTGCATCAGATGTCAAAGGGACAATCAATAAAATGGCGGTCAAGGATGAATATTGGATATTGGAAGTGGCGATACCTTTTGCGGAGCTTCCTGCGCTTGGCGGCAAACATCCGGTCAAGGGCGACACATGGCTTTTCAATCTCGCGCGCTGCAATAATTCATGCCTGCATCTTCCGGAGGACAACGAGCTTTCGGCCAGCGCGCCTTTGTCAAAACTTAATTTTCATCGGTATGAGGATTGGAATAAACTGATTTTTGATTGAATCCGGGCAGGCGTCTGATTAAATGCATTCAAGTTTCTTGGGGTAAGTGAAGATGCAAAAACGAGATTTTGATGGTTGAAAACGAAGTCCTTCGCGACATTATCCGGCAACCGGAGTCATATAATGCATAAATGCGTTCTTCTTTTGATTATTTCCCTTGCCGCCTTTTTGACAGGAATAGCTGATGCCGCCGAAACCATCCGCGTGGGATATTTCCCCAACATCACGCATTCCCAGGCCATAATCGGAATGGAGAATTCTTCATTCAAAAAGGCGCTTGGGGAAAACATTGAGATCCGACCGATAATCTTCAACGCCGGCCCATCCGTCATTGAAGCAATGTTTGCCGGTGAATTGGATCTGGCCTACATCGGTCCCAATCCCGCTATAAACGGGTATGTCAAATCAAAGGGACAGGCTCTGCGGATTATTGCAGGGGCTACCAGCGGCGGGGCCGGACTGGTCATCCGCAAGGACAGCGGCATAAGTTCCAGCAATGATTTTAACGGCCGCAGGATTGCGTCTCCGCAACTGGGCAATACCCAAGACGTGGCCCTACGTGCCTGGCTGAGAAAGAACGGAATAAAGATTGGCGAACAGGGCGGCGAAGCGCGGGTTATTCCGGTAAACAACCCGGATCAACTGACGCTGTTTTTGAAGAAGGAAATTGACGCGGCCTGGACAGTTGAGCCATGGGTCAGCCGGCTTATCCGTGAAGGAAACGGAACATTGTTTCTGGATGAAAGGACATTATGGCCGAAGGGGGAATTCGTGACAGCCCATGTGATTGTTTCCACGGCTTTTCTCAAAAAACACAGGGATTTGGTCAAGGCATGGATTGACACGCACGTTGAATTGACGCAATGGATCAGGGCGTATCCGACTGAGGCCAGGCAAATCATCAACAGCGAACTTAAAAGAATAACCGGCAAGAAACTGCCGGAGGACGTGTTGAACGACGCATTTGGACGGCTTTCCATCACCTATGATCCGATTGCCGGCTCATTGTTTCAGTCAGCCCAAGGGGCATTCCGCGAGGGATTTCTCGGCAAAACGCAACCGGATCTGTCTGGTATTTATGATTTGAGTATTCTCAATGAAGTTCTGAAAGAAAAAGGACTGCCAGCCGTATCCGAAGGGGCTGCGCCATGAGTCTGATTGTTGACCATGTTTCCAAAAGTTTTCCGAATCAGAACAAAATCTTGCCTGTTCTACGGGATATCAATCTTGAAATTCAGGCCGGTGAGCTGTTTTGCATTGTCGGCCCATCCGGATGCGGCAAGACAACGCTGTTGAATATAATTGCTGGATTGGAACCTCCTGACATTGGAACAACAACATGGAACGGCAAACGCATTGACCATATTAGCCCTCAACGCCTGATGATTTTTCAGGAACTAGGTCTTTTCCCCTGGCTGACGGTCCTGAAAAACGTGGAATTCGGGTTGAAAATGAAAGGCATTCCCGCAAAAGAACGGCGCGAAACAGCGTTGGCTCATCTGGAAATGGTTCATCTGGTCAAGTTTAAGGACGCCTATATTCACGAATTATCCGGCGGCATGAAACAACGGGTGGCGTTGGCCAGGGCGTTGGCGATGGATCCCCAGATGTTGCTGATGGACGAGCCTTTTACGGCGTTGGACGCCCAAACACGCGCCATGCTGCATGATGAACTGCAACGGCTCTGGATTTCCACCAAAAAGACGATTGTATTTGTAACCCATAACATTCGCGAAGCGGTCTGTCTTGGAGACCGGGTGGCGGTTTTGTCAGCGCGTCCGGGCATGCTGAAAAATACTGTTCCTGTGACGCTGACCAGGCCGCGGCGGATTGAAGACCACGGACTGATGGAGATTGTCAGGGTGATTTTAGGCGAACTGAAAAATGAGATAGAAAAAACAGTCCGAGATGAATTTCATGAAGACACGGTTCGTTAGACAGATTGTATTTTACGGAATATTGCTGATTGTCTGGGAAGGATTGGCCTTGGCGCAGGTGTGGCCAGAATATATTTTCCCTTCCCCGCTTGATGTCCTGCGCAGCCTGGCAGAGGGATTCCGGGATTCAACATTCTGGGTAGCAATCGGCATCAGCCTGCGGCGGATTGCGGTCGGTTACGGGATTTCCGTTATATTGGGCGGGTTGCTGGGCTTGGCTATAAGCAGATTTTCCATCGTGAAAGACACGGTCGGCAACCTATCGCTTGGCCTGCAGACCCTGCCGAGCATCTGCTGGCTCCCGCTGGCGCTGCTGTGGTTCGGAATCAACGAAAGGGCGATTTATTTCGTGGTGATCATGGGGGCAACGTTTTCCATAACCATGGCAACCCACGCTGGCGTAAGGAATGTCCAGCCGATTTTCATCAAGGCCGGCAGGAACATGGGGGCGCGAAGGATAACCCTGTTCCGGGAAGTCATCATTCCAGCGGCCATGCCGTCCATACTGGCGGGGCTGAAACAGGGCTGGTCATTTGCATGGCGGTCGCTCATGGCCGGAGAACTGCTTTTTGTCAATCTGGGCCTGGGTCATTTGCTGATGATGGGCAGGGAATTGAACGACATGAGCCGGGTGATAGCCGTCATGGTCGTGATAGCGGTAATCAGTATTCTGACTGATAAATTCATCTTTGGCACTGCCGAATCTCATCTCCAACGAAAATGGGGGCTGGAGATAAAACGTAAGGCATCTTTTGCCCAATAATTACTCCAAAATAAACTCATCAAAATATGATAACCACCAATATTCATTCTTCATCACAGAATAGATTAATAAGATGCAAAAGTTGCGGTCGGGATGTAATTTTCGCCAGAGGGGTCTGCCCTAAGTGTGGTAGCGTAAGAAAAAAAACAGGAAGCGGCTGCTTAAAATACTTCCTGATTATTACATTTATAGCATTTGCTTCTATTATCCTGCCCGTCATAGTGATCTTGTCTTCTGAACACAGCAAGAAACAGAATGCTGACACGGATACAATTCCTTATAAGGTTGTTCGCGAGTGGCATGTAAATGAAGGACGTTGTCAAGTTATTATCGTGGCTCCAGAACAAGTTTCGCAATCTAAACTTAGAAGACTCGGGGAACAATTACACCAGGAGCGTCAAAATGATAAAAGAGCTTTTGTCTACATATACTCCGATGAGCGTGCGGCCAGATTACGTGAGGAGCATTCAAAATTAAGTGCTACTGATGAGGCTTTTCATGACAATAATTTCATTGGAGAGTATTCAAAAAACAGTCCTATGAATCATGAGGAATATAGTTATTACCCGTTTGGAGTTAGAGCGAAGGACGATTTCTATCAGATAAAATGGTAGCCGCTGTAAGATTTTCTTCCTGATGTTTCTTGTCCATATCTTCAGCTTCAATAATATCTTCGCCAGTTTGGAGTTCTATCATGCCCACCCGACGACAGATTCTCAAAACCATCCGTAACCTGCACCGCCGCAGGGAACCATTGAATATCACGGCGGTGAAACGGTATCATCCTGAATTAATGAAGGCGGTGTATGCGATCAAGCCGTACTGGGGGTGGAAAAAGGCGCTGGAAGCAGCGGGAATAAAATATTCTGACATCGAGATGGAATTGCTGGATTACTGCGAATGCGAAATATGCCATGCCAGGAAAAAAATTCTTAGTTTTCATGTTCTGCAAAAACATGGCGTGGAAATGGATGATTACCGAATAGATTATCCCGAGTCGGACGTGATCTGTGAAGAAATACGGGCCCGGCGCGCAAAGATGAAGAACACGGAAATGCCGCATTGGGAGCCATTCTGGACAGTGGAATATGCGCTGGACAGACTCTGGGCGAGATACGAGAAGGGACTGGCCATTAATTGCCATGCTATATTCCTGAACGAGCCATCATTGACGTTAACGCTGCAAAGACGCTTTAGATTTCGCGACACAACTCTTAGTTTACACGACATGGTGCTTAAGGAGAAACTGGGGTTAAAGCCGGAAGATATTCGAATTAAACCTCGTTCTTTGAAGAACAAGGAAGAAGTACTCGATGTTATTATCAAACGATGGAATCGCAATCTTCCTCTCAATTCTTCAGGTTTAAATAAAGGCAAGAACAGGATTCAAGCGCTGCGGCGCGGGGCTACGCGAATGTTTGGCAGTTGGAAAAAGGCGATTGAAGCGGCCGGCTTGGATTATAATCTGATCAACAAGAATCCTCTGAAATATCCGACGCCGGAAAAGTTGTTGCATGAAATTCTACGCCGCCGCAAGGCAGGACTTCCGTTAAATGCCAAAGCGTTATCGCGGCGCGGGAAAAACGGTAATGAGACTCTTTACCGCAAGGGACGCGAATACTTCGGGTCGTGGAAGAAAGCATTGAAAGTAGCCGGCATCCGGTATAAGGACGTGGTGAAGGTGTCGGGGCCGCCCCAAAAATATCCCACGGCCAAGGCGGTCATTGTGGAAATTCAACGGCGGCAAAAGGAAGGAATTTCAATTCGGCGTAGCGATATTATTGCAGGTTCGCATTTCGATGGGCCACTGTATGCAGGCGCAATGCGGCATATTGGCAGCTGGGACATAGCAGTGAAACGCGCCGGGGGTTCATACCAAGTGCCGTAAAATAATTTGAGACATAATCTTTTTCCATTTTAGCAAAATTTATTCCTCTCTGCCTTGTGCATTTCCCCTCTCTCTGATATAGTTCTGTAAGTTTGAACAATTAATCCTCAAATAAGGAGAGCCATGCATCCAGAATTATCAGCTGCTCAATTAAAGAAAGCCCTCAACATCCGCACCAAAATTGACAAATTGAATGCCCAAATCAGCCGGCTTCAGAAGCAGTTGCAGGAAATCTTGGGCGGAGCAGACGTTAAACCCACCCTTGTTGTTCGCAGAAAAATTAAAGCACAGCGGAAATTTGGCCACGTAAAAAGCAAACGCGGCAGCCTGAAAAAATTGGTGGTCAAGGTACTTGAAAAAGCAGGCAAGCCACTCCGTATCAATGAAATTTACAAGGGATTGAAAAAAGCCGGCTATAAGACGGCATCCAAAAATCCAATACGCCAGTTGAGTACCCGGCTTTATGGCGATAAAAACTTAAAAAGACCGTCTCCTGGAACGTTTGCATTGAAATAAAAAGCAAAAAAGTCTACACAAAAACTCCGCAGTGGCTTGACAGAAAGACAATGTTCCAAACACGTGTTTCACGCGTATGCAACGGCAATCTTCTTTTGCCTTACAGCCTCTTATACTTGAATAAAAAAAAACATCAACGTCTACGGAGATTAGCCGCTATAGCCGATTTTAAGTAGAATAGTTTCGGCGCATTTTATGATGCTGGAAGATGGGCATTGGGTATGACAAACAAAAAATCTGAATCCTTAAAAACAGCAAATGGCTTGAGAGCACTGCATCCCGACATCTCTTCAGTCTACTCCAATCTCGCCAAAGCAATGGTTGACTTCAAAAAGTTGAATGAGCCAATTCAAAGCAAATTAAGCCAGATTGCTGCCGAATACAAAAAAGTCATAAACATAATATGCCCTATACAGCCTCCGATTATATTTCCATTGCCACATGAAAACGCACGCATACAAATCAAGAACAACCTGCTGGATTTAATTAGGCAATCAAACCTGTTAATGACACCGATCGTTGACCAGTTCAAAAGTTTCTCGATAACCGGCAAAATGATGCAGGAGATTTTTCTTCCTTGGCAGGATAGCATGAATAAGATGCGTCAAACCTTGGCTGGGAGTTGCAAGCCGATGGACATTCTAAGTGGCCAAATTGCTGAAGCATATCGCGTATCACTTGTTACAGAATCTTTAGTCTGGAAATTCCCGGCTGATATGGTCGGGAACTCTCTTAATATTTCTTCGCTTGTGCAAAAATCATTAGGAAATCAACTTGCTCAACTTTTCAGCAAGTATTCAGAACTTTCATCTTCTTTCGGAGGCGACATCAAACGCCTGACAATGTTTCCCCCTGTAGTATCGGTCTATCCGCCGTTTGAAATATTTAATGCTGTAGAATTGGCCAGTTCTATTACAGTCTCAGAAAAACCAGAACCGATTTCGCTGCAAGAAGAGTCTGTTCAGAAAGAGATTCAGGAACAGCTTTCAATAGATGTTGAAGAAGACTTATCTTTATTAAATTCCGAATTATCAAATCTCTGGATCGGAGCCCGCCAGGCACTTAAGTCAGGCAACCAAGACCGGAAAAGGCATGTCACCGTATCGTTAAGAGAGCTTATAAATCATATACTTCATTATCTTGCTCCAGACGAAAAAATAATAAAATGGACACAGGAGGCGACTCATTTTCACAACGGAAAACCTACACGTAAAGCACGCATATTATTCATCTGCCGGAAGATAAATGAAGGTAATTTCATAGAATTCGTAGAATCCGACATACGTGCTACTCTGAAATTTATCGAGCTATTTCAAGAAGGGACTCATAGGATTGATATTCCTTTCACAGATGAACAATTAAAAGCACTCCTTATTCGGGCTGAGTCGCTCCTGCATTTTTGTATTAGAATCCATAGGGAATCAGAATGCTAAGAGATAAAGAAAATTGGAGAATGGAAAAAATTCATGGAAGAGACATAATGCCATCTGCTGATTTTTTTACTGAGTCAATAGTTAATGGGGTACCGGTGCATTTAGTACGGTCGCCCGATCTCTGGATTGAGGGAACAGGCCTTGACCAGTTGCGTGCTGTTGCAGGACTGGATGGTGTTGTGGAAGTGATAGGTCTTCCTGACCTCCAGCCGGGCCGAGGTTATCCCATAGGCTCGGTCGCATTAACACGAAACCGGCTTATACCTGTCCTCATAGACAAAGATATCGGCTGCGGGATGTTCTTTGCCTCGTTTGGCGAGACTCGCATTAACCCAGCCAAGATTGCCAAGAAGCTTTCCGGCCGGTTCTTCTCATGGGATGGTATTTCTGTGAGCCCATCTGGCTTCCGTGATCTTCTCGAACATCCAACCCGTTGGCCATGTTTCCTGCAGGAGGCATTCCCCGACTGCACTACAGTATCAACACAATCTGACAAAAAGGCCTATGGCGTTAAAGACATGGACTCTGGCGCAACGGCAGACCTTGTGAGCGACGAATCCCTTGAGAGCAGTGCTCGCATCATGGGCACAATCGGCACAGGAAATCATTTCATTGAGATCCAGAAGGTTGCAGAGTTGAAGGATGCTGGCCTAGCAGAACGCTTTGGAATCCAGGAAAGAACTTCTTGTATCACTATACACACCGGCTCACGCTCGTTTGGGTACGCACTGGCAGAGCGGATATTTTGGGAAGCCAAGGATACCGGCAAGTCATTGCCTCCTGACTCCTCTTTGTGGCGCAGGTACCTCACCATCATGCAGGTGGCCATGAATTTCGCGGCCCTCAATCGGCTGATTCTACTTCTCAGAATTCTCGACGTAATCAAACCCGCTTTCGTTCGAATTATCTTGGATAAGCCGCACAATTCTGCCGAAGTGATCTCCTTGGATTCGGAGTCGGTACAAGTCCTCCATCGGAAAGGGGCAGCACCAGCCCATTTCAATGCTGAGTCACCTGACCCTGTTATCATTCCGGGTTCGATGGGGAATGAATCCTGGTTCTGTGTTGCCGGCGAAAATGTGCCAAAGGCGCTGAACAGCGTGAATCATGGCGTCGGTCGCAAATGGATGCGAAGTGTTGCGGCGGAGAAACTCCGGCGCAAGGCACAGGAAAAGGGCATGCGTGCAGTGACTGGCAAAGCCGAAGTAGTCTGTAACGATCCGAATCATTTGTTTGAGGAAGGTGGCGCATCCTACAAGGACGTTGAATCCGTTATGGTCTGCGCCGAGGGTGCTGGCCTAATTCGCCGGGTGGCGCGGCTGGAACCAATACTGACGGTGAGGGAATGAATGGCCACTCTCTGAAAAAACGGGACAAATTGAAAAATATTGAGAATTCGTAGCGATAAACTGGAATAGAAATGATCTTCCGCATCAGCCAGAAGCTCGGACAGAAAATCAAGGTCGCGCCATCAAAGGCGCTCCCCGAACACAAAAATCCTTTTGCTGACTGGTCTGCCCATTTATTTACTGCCAACAGGGCGCAATACATTATCATCACAAATACGAAAAGTCTGTATTCCATTATCATGCACGGCCAGGGCATCACAGATGATAGCACGTTCATAGATCGCGCCCTGTCTGCCATGCGTGAATTCATGAAGTCTGACGGGTTCCAGTTTCAATATGACCGATTTATTGTGCCAGAGACCCAGACTATGATTTTCTCAAAGCGCGTAATCAGGCCTGTGATTGGCTCAATGAATGAGTTGATATTTGAGGCAAAGATGGGGTTGATTGAAGGCGGCGTATCGCCATACGAAGCATCAAAAGAAATAAATAACACAATAATTTCAATGTTGGCAGATTCCTGTCACCCGAAAAAAGCATTTTCGGAAATCTCATTCGATGCATAGATGAAAAATAACATCACGCAACAAATACAGGATAGACTCGATAAAATGGCGAAAGAAGAGCGCGTCACAATTCTTTATGCCTGCGAAACCGGCAGTCGTGCATGGGGATTTGCTTCACAGGACAGCGACTACGACGTGCGATTCATTTATCTTCGGCCAACAGCATGGTATCTGACGGTCCAGGACAAACGAGATGTGATCGAAAGACCGGTCGTTGATAATTTGGATATAACCGGCTGGGACTTGCGCAAAGCGTTGCAGTTGCTAAGAAAATCAAACCCACCACTTCTGGAATGGTTGCAATCACCGATTGTCTACCGCGAAACATCATCAATGCGAAGACAACTAGGAAGCTTGATGAAGAAGTATTACTCGCCAATTTCATGTATGTATCACTACCTCCATATGGCCGAGGGAAATTTCCGGCAATATCTAAAAGGCAAGATAGTATGGACAAAGAAGTATTTCTATGTGCTTCGGCCGGTTCTCGCCTGCATCTGGATTGAACAGGGGTATGGAGTCGTACCCATTGAGTTCAATAAGCTCATGTCAAGGACGATCAATAACGAGCGATTACGGGTTGAAATCAACACTTTGCTGGAATGCAAAAAGAGCGGCAATGAACTTGATCGGGGACCGCGAAACAAAATATTGTCTGAATTCCTTGAGAAAAATCTGAAGCGATTCCGCGCAAATGTCCAACCTCCGCCATCAACGCGAGATCCGGAGAGACTTGACCGGCTATTCAGGAACATTCTGAAAGAAGTAAACGGAACAAGCATCGAGCAATCACATCGTCAGAGGATGTTTCGCTGATTACATTCCATCTTAAGCGATACGTTATCAGCAAGGAGTCTCGGAAGGAATAACTGCCATAATGATCCCTCTCCCGGCACTTTTCTTGGTAGGTATTTTCATTCTTGGCATCCTGTGGCTGTTCATCCTGGCATTCAGCGGCAGCCGTCGTATTCCGCCTACCCATGAGACAACAGGCCTCCTGCACGCGCTCGTGATTGTTGCCGTGTCAGTCTTCGCTGTTTTGTTCGTCCATGCCCTGGTCTTTTGGCAGATGGCGCCATATTCAGACGTTCCAAGCCTGTCCCGCACAATAGCAGTAATTCTTTTCGCCTCATGCGCCATAATTCCAACAGGATTATTCACCCTCCCTTTATTTCAATGGCTGTCCTTCAGGTCTCGTCTGCTCAACCCCGACGAAAAAGAAGACGGAATAATCGTTGCAAAGTCAATCGCTGATGACCTCATCCGCAACATTGAAGAACGGATTTCAGCAGGCATCACGGCAACGCGAGAGTCCAACACATCGCCCTTTGTATTTGGATTTCCATGGGGACTGGCCTGGCTGGCTCTTCCCAGTAACTTTGACGACATGTGCTTTCGTGCATGCTCTGGCGATATTACACGCCGAGACGCGTTAATCCGGCTGATTCTTTCGCATGAACTTTCGCATATTGCCGGCCGGGATTTACTGGCACTTCCCTTGATATGGAGTTATTGCTTTTCGACATCGGTTGCATCTTGCGCCCTGTGGTTGCTTGTAATCTTTGCCCCTGCCGCTCCTTATCAACAGATACTTCAGCCGTTGGCTGTTCTTATGCTTGCATCCGCTGTTGTCGGATTGTTGATGAGGTATAGAATACTCAAGGCCAGAGAATCCCTGGCTGACGCCACGGCAACACTTGCCGTTTCTCCTGCTATGCTAAACCAGCTCATCGCAAAACAAGTCGAAGGAAAACCTTCTGCGCTTGAATCTTTTCTTTTCCTTGTGTCCTTTGGTAAACCACGGAACAAAACTCTCCGCTGGTCATTTATCGGCGATTCCAACTGGCTTCCACGCATTGCTTCTACAAAATCAGATACGCTCCAGAGCCTTCATTCTATTTCAACAGCCCGCAGCGAAATATTACGCGGCAGGACTCATTTGCTCCCGGAAAATCCACTGTACTTTCCTCTGGCAATTATCACAGCATCTGTTCTTGCGGCATTTCTCTGGTGGGTTTGCGCAAGGATGAAAACCGGACTTATTCTTCTCAATAATATTCAAAGTACAGCAGAAGCCAACTGGCTGGTTCATTCTTTCGAATCCGACCAACACACATATACATTAATAATATCTGCAATATTTACAGCACTTTCTCCAGTACTCAGCGGAATTGTTCTGGTTACTGCCCTACTTCTGCCTTTTCGGGATATATTCTTCGAAGGAATTCGCATGCGGCGCGCCGAATTCAGCAAAGCCCTTGGAGTATCATTGCTCGCAGCCACGCTTTTTGGAGTAATAGTATCCTTGCTTAAGTCTGGCTTTACTAAGCCTCTCTTCCAGATTCGCTATCTTCTTCCTTCAATCATTCATTACAACCTGTTAGTTACTATGGCCTGTGTAAACTTTCTGTTGTTTGTCCTCGTGAAGTGGGCGTTGCAGTCAATCAACATCAGGTGTCTAGCCCAACAATTTATTCCGATGTTGTTCATGATGTTCCTGCCGCTGATAATTTCTGTCCTCTTCTTCGATCATATTAGTGTTTTTGCAAGGATTATTCTGTTCATACTAGCAGCTATGGCCGTTGGCATTACAGATTTTCTGATTAATAACCCAAAGCCGGATACCGACACTTACATAGCCTCTGAATGGTTGGAATATGAGAGAATCCTCTTCTACAAGCGCATACGGCTTAAAACGCCGGCTGAACTCAATCTATTCGACATATCTGATATTGTTGGTGGTATTTTAAGGGGAGCGATAACCTTCACAATCCCCGTACTGTTTGTAATGCTGATTCTCTATCCCTTATTGCTTAAATTCGACAATTGGTTTGTCTCAAACCTTCCGCTTCTTCAAGAAAACGTCGCAGAGTTCAACAAAATTCCTCTTGATGTCGCGCGGAGTATAAGATGGGAAATTGTTCAGAAATACCTTGGGCCATATATCATTATCGGTTTACAGAAGGCTTCTGGATGGAATGCATCTTCTGTCATCCTTGGTATCGCCATTGCATTACTCGAAATCCCCCTTTTTGGCGCTTTGATATTCCGTCTTTACCAGGATGCAGAGAATCGCCTTGCCATGCTGGAACGCTATCCAATCTTGCTTAACCTTTACACCATTTTCCAGCTGCCGGCAAAGGACACTATCCGGTCTTCATATATCTCAACAGTCAATTCGATGATTTCAACGACGACACCATTTTTGAATGGCCCTGAAAACGTGCCAAGGATGAGAGCTATATGTAATGCGCTTGTCCTTCTTGGCGGTAATATTCCGACAGATAAATTAGAAGCCATGAGCGCATGGTTGTTCGCTTGCGCATCTTCATCCGGCGGGTTCGGTTATGCCCCAAACATGCAACCTGATCCTTTGCATACGTATCATGCCGTCAAAGCTCTTGCCAAACTTGGCCGGTTATCAGCAGAGGACAAGTCGTTGCATCGCCGTTGGGCAGAAAGTCAAATTGCCAGCTTTCTTGAATCCCGTACCAATGCCTTACCATCCGATTGCTTGAGGAAAATCAGCCTGCTTGTTCGTTCGCTCGTTGTGTTATCGGACGGAAAAATAGACGCACGGCTGGCTCAACGGATTGGCAAAACGATCTCTCAATCATGGCAAAAGAGCAACCAAACTGTCGAAGATATGGCTAACATATTGCACTCGCTTCAAGAGCTCGGCTTGCTGGAAGATTCGCCTGTTGATGATGAGATTCGTTTCGGTTCTCTCCTCACAACCCATGAAGCCCGCGTAATATCCAGCGACCCCAAAAACAATCTTTCTGAAATAGAGGCTTTGGTTGAAATTGAAGCAATGCTTTTTCCGGCAAATTATCAAACACGGCCATGCGTGCTCCAGATTCAGGACATTATTTCCAAGACTAAGTTTTTTCGTAACCGTCCTTGAGTAATCACGATGACAATGATATAAATCTTCCTCAAAAGAATCGCGCTTTACCTGTGGCATTCAACTTGTGAGCGGTTCATGCTGGAAAAAGAAAACACGCTTAATGATATCCGTATTATCGCGGAAGAATACGTCAAGGAAAACCTCCCTGACGAACATCCATATTTCAGCTTGATCTGGGACCAGATTATTCATCCGTTGTCAGCGTTAGATTCTGAACTTCCGCCACGCAAATCTTCCTGGTTCGACACATTCATTCCAAAGGGATTAGGCTTCAACAAACAGGCAAACATGCTTCTTTATACGCCTGCCATTATTCTGGCAATGGAAGCAATCGCGATTGAACTAAAGGCAAAATTAACTATCCCGACAGAAAACGAAGTGCAGAAAGCCCTGGTTAGTTGCGCCACAGCTTTTGGACTGCCCAAGCAAGCCTCAAATCAGTTAGGCCAATCCCTGGCAACGAAGATGCAGCAGCACCTTTCCGCAGTTCTTTCCGGTCAGCTGGTTCAACCAGTATCATCCCAGCCGTCATCGCAGCCATTTCCTCTTGAGGTTACAAATTATCCGTTTGTCTTTAAGCGCTTCGGTGCAAGATGGTGGGTGGCTTTTAATGATGAACGGAATTGGGTCGATCATACAGTCGGGATGGCTATTATTTCTGTTTTAATCAAGAATCCAAAGAAGTCATTTTCGCCTTTTACCCTGAGGGAAAGCGCCGGCCTTAATCCACCCATGGACGATCCGAAATCTGTACAGTTGTCTACCATGTCTGATGAACAGATAAAAAAAGAAGAAATAACCCGGGATGATAAACTGGCGAGAGCAAGAAATGATCCGTCGACAAAGAAAAATCTCGAACGTGCGCTCAAAGAAGTGCATGAAGGCTTAAAAGAAGCAAGGTTCGCCAATGACTTGACACTCATTGAAGACTTTGAGGAACATGAGCATAATCTCCTGCAAGAAATAAAAGAATTAGACCATGGCCACTTGACTGACCTTGAAGACGTGCGGGCAAGAAAATCTATTGACATAGCCATACGCAGGACATTGCAGATTTTCAAGCACCATGGATTTTCAAAGCTTCATGCTCATCTCAAAAGTTCTTTCCGCGCTTCCAGCGGCGAGAGGATGTATTTGCCTGCGGATGATTCGATTGCCTGGTTTGCGTAAAGATCGGCATTACCATTTATGAAATAGGTTTATTGCATTAAACATCAGCGACCAAGTTGCTATGCCTAAAGCAATAAATGCTACAAAAAATCCGAGCCTCCATGCAATCCGTTCCCTTATCACCTTCATGGATTCGGACACATTGGAAAACACATCCTTTAGTCTGCTCTTATCATTTTCGGGGATATAATTGTCTATAAAGCCTACCGCATATGTAAACTCGCCTAAAGCCATATTTGCCTGCTGAATGCCGTATATGTATTCAGCTATATGAAACAGATCGCGAAATATTTTCCCAATAAGACTCCACCATCTTTTCTTTAAAACAGTACCCTTTAGCACCTCGCTTAATTGTTTATGATAAGAAACTGTTTTTTCTAAATATTGATTCAGTATATCCGTAATTGCTTCTTGTTGATTATCGCAAGAGGAAGGACGCAAGGCATAGCTATCAAGAGGATCATGATGAATATGTGAATGATACAGATCTTTGATAGAATTATAAATTATCTGAGCGTACAATTTGCGGAGCTCTTTGTTTTCCGCAACCGGTGCTATTGTTATCTCGTTCCAACTAAACTTAACCAGACCTTTATTACATATATCTTCTATCTTTACATTCAGAAAGCACATTTCCGGGATATCTATTGCCATTCGAGTTAATTTGTTGCCTTCATCATAATATAGTGTTCTATCGCATGTAATAGGTCGTCTGCGCTCATCAAAAAAAACGACTTTGTCAGAATCGTCCCCCGCAATGGGCGGAGGATTTTTCATGCGACCAAAAGATATGTCATCGCTTATTATTGGTATCCACCCGTAATAGTTCATTATAAATCCGATTATATTGTATTATTCCTTTTCATTATTTTGGAATAATAGTAGCCCGTATCTGTCAAGCATGCAGTCGGCCTTCTCTTTGTGGGTGATATACCAAACTGAACCAATCCCGTAAGAGCATAATGTTCTAATACATCATATTCTCTCTCGCTATCGACCGTGTTCCAATTTGAAAATTTTTCAAAAATATCATGGACTTCCTTGACTCTTTGTTCTTTTGTAATAATTTCTTTGGTTCTATCTTTGCCAAGAATATCTTCAAGTGCCTTTTCCTCGGGTTTAATTTCGTTAACCATAAGCATATATTTATCTTCCTTTCTATCCAGCGCTGTATAATCTCATTATACTTATTTTTCGAAAGCGTAAGTTTTAAACCTTTCTATTGAAAGGTAGTTCTACGCACAACCGTGACTTTACTCAAGGATGATCTCCGGTTACGGTTCGTCTCGACAGGACTCGCCCCGGAATATAGCACCCTGACTGTTTATAATATAAGACCTTTCTCTGAAATATTCAACAATATTTAATCCCTCTTTTGAGCGCGAATACATCTTCTTCTGTTTCACTGCTCGTCGCGTTTCCATATTGCCCGCATTATTTTCCCAAGCCACGCCTACTATTCCCTTTGGCCACACCCAATGTTCCTCCTTCTTTAATTGAAGGAATAAATATCGCTGGTTTAAAAAGCGATAAAAAAAACAACGAGGAACATCGCAATGAACCAATTATTAAATTTTCCCGGAGACCCGGCAATCAGCAACTGGCTGATCTGTGCCGTCTATATCGGCCTGATTACCGGCGCATACGCCATAGGCATAAGCTGGCTCAAGCACTATTTGAACCAGTCAGAAAGCGCCCGATTGGTGGGAAAACTGGCCGGTACGCTTGTAGGAGTTATTGTCGCCAACTTTCAAACCCACGTATTTACGCAGCATTTTTACAGCCTTAGCGACGAGACCACAAGCATGGTGCTGGTAATGTTCATCATCATAAACGCATTCATCTGCATCCAGTTATTTACAACCCCAAAAACACCCAACAAGAGGCTGCCATGACATTATTAAGCAGAACAACTCATGTCCGGATATTGCGCGACACTGACCCTGCCGCAAACGCCATGCCATTTTCCGGCGAACAACACGAAACTGCCGGTGGCCCTCTGGACGGCGAAATCGTTACTGTTGCCCAGGTTGACTACATTGACGAACTGGGCGGCGCAATCGGGCCAGGCAGCACCATCGTCAGGGACGCGACAACAGGCAGGCCGACGGCGCTTTACAACGCATTCAGATGCGATATTTGTGGCAGGTTTCATGCCCTTTGCTACCTGGCAAAGAAGTCAGAAGCCATACCCAGCCCGCAACCTATAACACCAGACAATGCAACAACAGCCGCAATCCGCACCGGAATTTGCGAGACCTGCTGGAGAAAGTGCCGGCCAATAAGAATTATGAAGGCTCTTGGGCATGGTATCATGGCAATCATCCGCTTCATATTCGCTCCATTTCTGCCGGACCAGCCCGAAATTGCGGTAGATACAATGCCGGATATCATTCAGCCGGATGCCAATGCACAAAACGTCAAACAAAGGAATTTGTTATCACAACCGCGGAATTGAAAAGAGGCGTTATGCAAAGCCAGAACATAAACCCAAAGGACGTCCAATTATTGCTTGATAGCGCTGTCCTCCATGGCGTCGACAATATCGCCATCAGCAACATGGGATCGCGCTGTTTCATGCGTCTTAAGGCTGGCTTAGAACAAGGCCAGATAAATCCTTCTGATTATATCGCATTAAAAGGCATTGTGGACCGCGCCAAAAAAATTGTCATGCCGATGGATTTTCGCTTGGCGTTCGCAAAAGTTCCTCCACCCGAAATTATTTCTACGGGTGATATTCATCCTTTTACGCTCCTTGATAGCACAAACGTGGGAATGGAGTTTTTGGAAATGCCTGAAGAAATCAGGACAACCGGCCGGCCAGGCTCTACCAAGACAACCGGAGCATGTTCTGTCCTGGATAAAAGCATTGAAGCCGGAAAATCAGTCTTTGTGATTGATTCAAAAGGCGAAGGCCAGTTTGACTATTTATGCGCCAAGCACCCGGCAAAGGTCTTAAAGTTCCGCGTCGGGCGGCAAGACCGGCCATTTTTCAATATCTGGCAATATGTCCAGGAAATCCGGGATTACTTCCTTCTCATCACAAGCCGTAAAGACAGCAAAATTGTTCTGGATGCCGCCATAGAACAAAGCGAAAACCAGAATAGAATTTCCGGGGCAAAGGCGATTACCCACACACAGCTTATGAAAAACATTATCAACAATGCAACGCCGCCCGGATTTCCGAATATTCCGGGTGATTTCCGGCGGAGCATGTTCAGTATGTTTTACGACATCAAACGCTCTGCCCTGTATCCTTCAATTTGCTGTCAGGTTGGATACAGCCTTCGTGAAATCGTCACCAAAGGATATAGCGCAATAATTGACACTTCTGCTATCGCAGGAAGCATGGGCGAAGAACTTTTAATCTGCTCACTGCTTGCCGCTTTAAGGCGTGAGATTATTTCTTCGCCTGACCTCTGCTCCCGGCCGGGCACATTGACGGTCTTCTATATTGACGAGTGTTCTTATCTTGCGGCAGCTTCCCGGGTGCCAACCGGACTGCCGAGCCTGGTCCACCTGGCTACATTGGTTCGTTCCAGCGGTATTTCTCTCTTTTGCGCTTATCACAGCATTTCCATGGTGCATCCTGTGCTTAATGCTGCCGCGTTCTGGATTATCACTCAGATTGCCGATGCCAATGACATTTACACGGCCAAGCGCATGCTGTCCCTTTCAGAAATCCAAGCCAAAGCCCTGACAACGCTTCCAAAGGGTATCGCCGTGATGCGCATGGGCAATAAATATACAGAGCCATTTCTTATTACTTATCCAATGATTCCTGAACGCCAAAAAATGTCTGACGCGGAAATTGACGCTAATAATGCGCCTATTCTGGCAAGCCTTCCGGCCATTGTTCCGGAGGATTATCATGTAATCATACGGGTTCAGACTCAGGCAGCCGCGACATCGGCGCCTGCGCCTAGCACAGCGCTGGACAATGATTATCTGGCAATCCTGCATGATTTGGCAAAGCGTCAGTTCCTGAACGTCACTGAACGTGCTGCCAGCATAAAACTGCCTTCTGGCACGATCATGAACTTTAAGTCACTGAAGGTTGCGCTTGATACCCTTGATAATAAATACAACTACTGCCGGCCGCTGGCAGTCCAGCTTACTGCGCGGGGAAGGCCCAGTGAGTTATGGTATCTGACCAAGGACGGACACCAGGCCATCGGCTCCCTGTTCAAGCCGTCAAGAGGCGAATATGAGCATGACTTTGCCAAACGGCTAATTCAATACATCTTATTGCAGGATATGCGCCTTGCTTCAACGCTTGAAATGGCTCTACCCGGAAGCTCAAAGCCGGTTGATGTTGGAATTATCTGCCAGCAGACCAATCTGAAAATCGCAATAGAGATTCCTATTTCAACATTTGCCACAGAGCCGGACCAGGTTGAAAAGGATTTTGCAGCCGGCTGGGACCGCGTGATTGAAGTCTGTATGACCAGTGCTGATATGAAGAAGTTAACCGCAGAATTTGCCAAGAAAAATTATCCGGCAAACCCGCGCCTTGCTCTTTGCCTGCCGGCTGATTTGCGCTCGGCAAAGTCACTTCAGGAGATATTCAATGGATAAAATTCTTGTAAGCCACAGCCGAAGTCGAACGTGCTCAAATCCCGCCTTCTGTTGGCTATTTATATCAAAATTGGAATGCTATCTTGATTTGGTCTTAACATATAGCTATCGAGAAATTTCCCAAGCTCTTTTTTCGCATAAGGTCTTATATCTCTTAACAAAGCATTTAAACATTTCCTTATATCGATTAATTGTCTTCCATGAGGCTCTACATAAAACGTGTCTCCTTGCCTTGTGAGTCGATAACCTGTTCTTTCATATCCGCCCCTGTTTCTAAAAAGAATATGCGAGTGATATCCCATCCCGTCGTGATTATCTCTCCTTTCGAGAACAAACGTGTTTCCCATATTCCCAAAAGGAAATTCATATTTATAAATCTTTCTACTGTTGTATCTTGATAGGGATAACAGTTCGCTAATTTAGTCCGTATAGAGCCCGGCATTTCTCTCCATCTCTTCTCTTTAACCTCTCTGCCCCGGTATTGTTCCCGCTTTTTGCCCCTTAGGATTTATTTTCTAAAGATACGCCTATTGTTACTTCCGGCTACATCGCGTGTTCCTCCTTCTTTAAGTGAAGGAATACTCAATAAACAGAATCGGACCATTAAACACAAAACTAGGTACAAATATGAAATGTCATGCTTTAGAAGGCGCAGCAGCAGGAGCTGCCGGCGGTTTGGCGGTTCTTGCACTTGGAATACCGGTGCTTGCGCCGGTTGCGTTGATTGCCGGCTTGGTTGCCGGAATATGCAAGGACAACAAAGCTGTCCGAGAAGAGAGACGACGAATCGCTCAAGAATATGAAGAATCGGATTCGAACGAAGACGATGAGGACGAAGAAAGCAATTATAATCGTCATATTCCAAGCGGTCCTAAAATAGCTTCTATACTTCGAGAGTTCAACGAACGGCATCGGCAACCCGAATATCAACGAAGAATAGCAGTTCAAGATTTCAATTTTGTGCCCCTCAGAAGAAGAGAAAACGAAAATGACGATATACCGAGTTTTATTAACCACAACCATGAAGAGAGGAGACCGAGAAGGAATGTTGACAACACAAACGAACCAAGTCTTCGCAATGAAGAATACTTCAGAAGGCACAACGACAGACAATAAAAGGAGAACATGCTATGAGAACAATAATGGTAGATGGCAAAGAAGTAATGGTTGACGACCAGATGACGGGAGAACAGATCGTCGACCTGGCACAGCCTAACGATAATCAATTTGCTGTGATTGTCAGGAATAACGGGAATATGCCGGAGAAGATTCCTGTCTATAGGTCCAAACATCCGCACCCGATAAACGACGGCGATGCCCTTGATAGAATGTATCGCGTTCCAACAGGAGTGTGAAAAAATGAGAAACATTCGACGATTGCGATTGGAGCTCAATGCCCTTCAAAACAGGTATGCGAGAACCCATGTTGTTTTCCCGGACAGCTATGAATGGGTAAAACTCACAAAGTATCCGTTGAAGTCAGGCCAATACAACCTGCCGAACTGTACTGTCCTGATTATCATCCCGGCAAGATACGACATGGTCAGCATCCGGGAGTGCTATGTGGATCGGGATCTCCAACTTGCAGGCAGATTTAGCCGACTGGAGGCACTGCCGCATGTTCATGGCGGTTTTGGATATGACATGGATGGTTACCGTTGGCTCTGCTTTGAGGAACCAGAAGGAAAAAATACAGGCCTGATCGGATTCATTGATACGTTACGGGCATATTTTACAGATCCGCACGGATACGTCAAAGCCAATGAGGATTAAGCAATGAACAACATACAAAAATTAAATATTTCTTTTTCTGAATCCCAGTTCGCAAGGGCAACCACCTGGACTGACTGGGAATTAGAAGACACGTCATATTGTCTGGGATTCGGATACCGGAACAATGGCGGCCATACGTTCATAGTCAGGGATGTTTTAAAGCCGGCAGCAACAGAAGTATCAAGAAGCGCATACTTTGTCGAGCCGTCGCCAGAATATCTTTGCCGCTTGTACAATAATATTCAGGCAACAGGCGCTGATTTCCTAGTTCAGATTCATACTCATCCTTTTTGCAATAAGCCGATTTTTTCCGGGATAGACAATGAATCAGCACGCCGGCTGAGCCACGACCTCAAACAAATAAATCCCAAGCTAAAAATTGTGCAAGTCGTATATGGGCGAGACAATAAGCATTACAGCGCGAGAACAGTAAGAGATGCAGGAGAAACAGGTTTTGAATATTTTAAAGATATAGACGTCACAGGGCCAAAAGGAATTCTGCGTTGTGGCCAATATCAGAAGAATAACCAGAAGAAAATTGCCAATATTGAGATACCTCTTGCTGAAGAAAGAAATGCGCGTGCTTTTGGAAATATCGGAGTTGAGGCATTGCATAGTACCAAGGTCCTTATTCTCGGCACAGGCGGGCTTGGCTCTGCCATGGCATACTTGCTCTCAAGGCTCGGGTTCAGAACGATAACCGTATATGACCAGGAACGCATAGACGAAACGAATATCAATCGGTTCTATTTCGTTGCCAAGCCCAGGACAGCCATTGGAAAGTTCAAGGCCAGTTTCGTTGCCAAAGCCATGATGATTTTTAATCCGACCGGCAAATATCGGGCCATCAATACAAGCATTTACAATGAGCAAGAAGTGTCTGAGGCCGTGAAAAACACTGATCTTATTATAACCGCTTTAGACAGCGACGGCCCCCGGTTGGTTGCCTGTTCGTTGGCGGCACGTTACGGCAAACCGCTGGTTAATGTGTCGAATGCGATTTATCTAAATGATAACAAAAAAATCAAAGGCGCATTTTCTTCATGCCAGTGGTTCATCCCAGGAGAAGAAAAATATCCATGCCTGCGCTGTCAGGGCGCGTTAGACGACAAAGCCATTGAAAACGATCTGATGTCAGAGAGATTGAAAGAAATGCGCCGGCAAGCCGGTTATGTTATCGGCACAAATGAAAGTCCTAATGCGCAGGTGATTCCAATAAATAGCACAGCGGCAGGAATAGCCGCATGGGAGATCGCGTTATGGGCAAGTGGCCTCCGCGCTCCGACGCCCTGGATTCATTATGACATGATGAACAATAATTTCCAGATATTGCAGGGAGTTCAGGACCCGGAATGCACGATATGCGGGAATACTCCGGCCAGTTGCCTGGCAACCGGGGATGCGGATTTAGATTCATGCGACAGCAAGGCTAACAATAAATAGGTTAGGCGGGAACATGGCAAGCCCGTTACGCTTTACCCGGGCGATGTTCTGCGGCTGGAGGATATTGAGGCGCGAATAGAATAACAATTAAAAACTGGAGGTGTACCATGACCGCGTTTCCATTATTGATTTTCATCGGCTCATTGCTTTTGGCCATCGTCTTTGAATTCGGCTACGCCTTTGTCGATAAAAGATGGGCAACCCCACTCGATAAAGAGCATTGGGGCGTCATCTACTGGCTTAGCATTATCATTACTGGAGCAACCAGTGGGCTGATTTCCATGATGCCTCCGATAACTTTTGTGTTGGCGCCGTTCTTCTTTGTCATGATTGTCCATCTGATTATTTGCATAACAGGCGGCTCTTTTGAACGCTATGGTAGGTCGCCGTGCCATAAAGCATCCGGCAACATTCATTCGTCAACAAAACGAAATCCCTTTAATAAGGAATTATTTAGCAAACGCCACGCCGGCCAGAACAATAATAACTGTCGGCCGGAAGGAGACGAGGAATGAGCAGTCTTTCAATATTTCCAGCAATCATGGCAGGGATAATAGCGGCTATGACCACGGCCGTATCCTTCCTCGTGTTGAAGACGTGCCCAATCCTTAATAACCCGGTCATATTTTTATGTGTTGGCGGACTGACCTTTTTGGGGCTGATCAGTTGGCCCAGCGGACTGGTGGGTGGATTATTGATCCCATACGCTGCATTGGGCCTGGCATTGGTCTTGTTGCTTTTGATCGGATGCTTTCGGAAATGCAGAGAGGAGCGCCGGAATAAGAGCGAATGGCAGGAGCGTGGCAATTTGAGCCGTGACAAAGAAAGGGGAAAGGAAGAATAGCCTTTATAAAAAGTAACAAGTCTGCGGTAAAAACGGATTTAATCGTCCAAGATGGTGGTATCGTGAAACCTAACATTGAACAAGAACAAGCCAATGGCTTCAAGGCCTATTTGCGCCGACACGAGGCAGCGCAATATCTTGCCTGCAGCGTTCGCCAATTGGACGAACTGAAGCATGATGGCGAAATACCCCATATTTATCTTGGACGCCGCCTGATTGTCTTCAAAATCAAGGACCTCGATGATTTCATGGACAGGCACCGGATTGCGGTTGGCGAATCAAATAAAGGTGCATGAAGATTGTTTCCCGTTTCTTGACAAAATACTTGCATAATCCGGAGAATAGGCTTTAATTGCTGGAAACAGGCATTTAACATTTAGCGCTATATGGAGCGAAAACTTAAACCAATTTATGTTCAGCAGGTCCTTCAGGCAAATGGTGTCCGGCTGTTCTCTCCGCCGGAATTCCAGCACGTCTTTGGCGTATCTTTGCGGGCAGCCCAGGAGTTCATCAAAGACCACGGCGACGACCTTTTCCTTAAGATAAGAAACGGCCTTTACGCGCTGCGCGCCGACCAACCGCAAGAAGAGGTTATTGCCAATCGGCTTTATCCGCCCAGTTATATCTCTTTTGAGTATGCTTTGAACCGCTACGGCATCATTCCTGAGATCGTCTATGCCGTAACATCGGCAACGACGCGGATTACCCGGGAGTTTGTTGTTAATAATAAATCTTTCACGTATTCCCATATTAAAAAACAGGCCTATCGCGGCTATAAAGCAGAGAAGATAGGAAACGTAACCGTCCTTATTGCTGAGCCGGAAAAAGCCCTTGCAGATTATCTTTACTTTGTCGATCTTAAGCGAAAAACTCTCAACGAACGGCTTAATGTCCGCAAGCTGAAGAAAAAGTCCATTATGGAATACGCCCGGCTTTTTGACAGAAAAAGCCTGATAAAACTGGTCAGGGAAATTCTATGATTGAAAAAAGACAAGTTCAAAAATTGGCTCAAGCGTGGCAAACCACGACAGAAAATGTCGTCCGTGAATATTTTCAACAGTTATTTCTTTCGCGGCTCTATCAGGAAAAGGGTTCTGATAAACTGCTTTTTAAGGGCGGCACGGCTTTACGGATTATCTGGCAGAGTCCCCGGTTTTCAGAGGATCTGGATTTTACAGGAGATAATATAACCATTAAAGCCATTGAGGCCGTGATGGCGGGAACACTTGCCAAGATAGAAATGGAAGGCATTCAGACCGAGATTATTGAATCAAAAAATACATCCGGCGGATACCTTGCCATATTTAACTTTGAAACCAGCGAATACAAGAGTCAGATTCAGATCGAAGTTTCTTTACGGAATGGCAAAAAGAAGTCTGGAACAGCGGCGCTTGTTCAGTCCGACCTTGTTGTGCCCTACACGCTTATACATCTTAAACAGGAGATTCTGGTCGCTGAGAAAATCCAAGCCTGCCTTACACGCGGCAAAGCGCGTGATTTTTATGACCTTTATTTTATCCTGCGCAGCCGCCTAGCCTTCAAAGAGGCGTTTATTCAGGATAAACAACTGAAGGTAAAGATTCTTAAAGTTGTCAAATCCGAAAAGCTAAATTTTAAGCGTGAACTGAAACTATTTCTTCCCGTCAGCCAGCACATGGTCATAAAGGGCTTTCCAGAAACACTGGTAACGGAAATTGAGCGAAACCTGGCGTGATAAAGATTTTATTTACTACGCTATACGGGCCGAAATAGTCTCGCCGACAGTTGGGAAATTATCAGCTCTTAATCTTACAATCCCAATCTGGCCAGTTATCACACTTGTGTCTGTTGTTCTCCCATTGGAGAGGTTGAAGATTGGAGAGGTCATCTGTTCCGCCCTTTGATACTGGCTGGATGTGATCAATCTCCCATCCCCATTGCTCAGTTTTGCCATATTTGGTTCGTTGCATTGATGCGCCACATTTATCTTTGCGGAACGATGGATATTGAGGCTCTGGTGTTCCTTTTTTCCACACAGTTTCGATTATGGTTTCATCAAAAGAAGCCCCATCTCTTTTGGTATTCCAATTTCTAACCATTGTTTTTTCCTTTTTTACCAAACTTTTTATTATCCTGACTTAGGGAAAAGCATGGAAGAGTTGGGGAGAGTCTATGTTTTTGTTTGAGATCCATGATAGTCACCTGATTTTCTCAAGATGTTGCTGCTTGACGGAATTGAATAATATTGCCCTCTTTTTTAGGCTGGATTAACCAGTATCGTTTTGCATCGTCTGGTTTTACCAGAGCGCGATAATGCTTATATAAAAGGTCTGTATCTCGATGGCCAAGTTCCAGAGCAGTTTTGTTCTGGTTTTGATATTGCGTAAGATGATTGCTGGCAAACGTATGCCGCATAGCATTATCAGGCCATTTATCAACTTCTGCCGATTTGCGAACCTTGTCAAATTGATACCGCCATGCTGTTCCTTGCAAAGCAATCAATCCTGATATTTTTCTAAAAGGCAAAAGCCACGCAATCAGATTTGATTCCATCGTCACGTGACGAACACTACGTTTTTTGGCAATTTCCGGTGATACAGTAATCAGCCTGGATTCAAAGTCAACATGCTTCCAATCAAGCTGCTGGATTTCAGCGGTCCTTAACCCGGCAAAGAAGCCAATTGCCAATGCCGGCACCATGCTTGGAACATTATCCTGGGCGGCAAACATGACTCTTTCCACTTCAGCAAAGGAAAGGATGCCTGGCAAATGCTCATCCATACAACCGTTGGTCCGCCTTCGCCTCCTGATTTTAGTTAAAACCGGATTTTCAGAAATATACTCGCGCTCAATGGCAAAGTTAAACAATCCGCCGACAACGGTTAAATAATGTCTCTTTGAAACAAGAGACAATTCGCTGTCGTCCAGCTTTCGGAGATTTCTATGCCAATCATTAATATTATGCCTTGATATTTCGCTGATATTGGAGCCGCCGAATTGATTTGAAAAACGTTTCAGGCGTATTATCAGGTCGTTAATGCTTCTGGGGCGAAGATTGTATTCACGAGCCTCTGCAAGATATTCCTGAATAACCTCGTTGACGCTTTTTTTAGATGCCTTCAATCCGCGATGCTTGATAAAACATTTCGCCGCCTCTGTAAGCGTGCTCTGTTCCTGTAAGATGTTAAATGCGGCAATGGCGTCTTTTTTCTGATCGTCATTAAGCCTTAAAGCATCCGCGCCGATTTTATTGCGCTCAATTCGCAATTTATTAGCAGCGAGTAAGGCTTCTTTTTTTATCTTGAAATTTCGATACACGCGGTGGCCATCAACAACGCCGCCATCCAAAATCCAATAAGAATAATTATGTCCCTTGACTTTGGTTTTTCGTTTCCGTATTCTTGGCCAGTTTTCTTGAGCATTTGTCTGCATGGTTTGTTTGCCCCTTTTTATTGTTTAGATGGTGCAATTGGAGCAAACACGGAGCAAACAGTCAAGAAAAAAGTCAAAAAATCAATTTTAGTCAATACTGGAGAGGTGGCTGAGTGGTCTAAAGCAACGGTTTGCTAAACCGTCGTACTGCTAACGCGGTACCGAGGGTTCGAATCCCTCCCTCTCCGCCATTTTTTTGCTATGCAAAAAAATGGCGAGATCTCGTCCACCTCGCCAAGCTCTGCTTTGCGGGTGATGGATCCGCCATCAAAAATTAAAGACTTCCACCCAAGAGCAAGATAAAAAATGTATTATGTTTACATTCTTTTAAACGAAGCAAACACAAGGACGTATACCGGAGTTGCTGGCGATGTTAACAAACGTTTAAAGGACCATAACTCCGGTAAAGTCAAGTCTTCACGTCCATATCGTCCTTATAAAATAATTCACACAGAATCATTTGCATCTTTAAGCGAGGCTAGACAGAAAGAAAAATTCTACAAATCTCCAACAGGACGCCGAAAATTACGCGAAATGATTGGTTAAAGAAAAGCTGTCCATTATTTGAACAATGATTTGCAAAATATGGGGATTCTGCGTTCGACTTTGCACGGGATTTTTCACCCGGCTTCGCCAAGATGGTGAGACGACCGCGGCAGAGACTTTGGCGAAGCCTGGGTGGCGATGCTCGGACAACAGAGCTTGGGACAAAGAAGGGGCCAAAATTAAAAATCCGTTCTCGTTAATTCAAGGGCTGGTATTGCTCCGTTTTCAATAGTTATAAGTTCGGATGTGACCCCAATCTTTTACCAATCTTTTATTGTTTTTTCTTTGTCATACTTTACTTATTTTTTCAAATAGCAGGGTGAAAGAAGATCACTGCTTCATATCGCCAAGGTAAATCGCTTCAAACGATAAATTAGTAATTGCTTTCGGATCGAGGACGAATTTTGTCTCGCATACCACCACAAAACCAGTGGTACTGCTGAGGAATTTATCGACATTAGTAATACTATTCCACGTGGGATCCCTACTAGTCGAAGAGCCTGCAAAGACTAGTCGATTAGAACGGATTGTCCCTTGGGTCACTTCACCAGGAGGAAAGAGCTTTACCCAACCTGTTCTTTCCACTGTGAACTGTAAGATGAAGTTGGACATTTCAGTCCATTTATCTTCGCCGACAAGAAGCTGAAAGTTGGATTTGGGGAACTTGACCTCATACACGGAATTAGATTTATTCAGAGCGCTTACCTCTTGCCATGCATTGGACACGAGTGTTGCAAGGACGGTTCTTGTCTCTCCCTCATCCTGAGAAACGACGTTTTCAAGAATTCTGGGGCAAATTATGTGGTCGTCAACGCCGTTAAAATATGCGGCGAAATTGATTCCCACCAGGACGTTTTGATCCACCAAGACAACGGGGATCAGTTCTTTAGGCTCATCTGAAATTGTAACAACAGCGGTGTATGGACCTAGGTTGCGGTATAGCACCAAGCGGTAGGGCTTGTCTATCACATCGTTACCGGAAGGCAACAAGATACGCTTGTCACCTACTTTTACTAAAATCTCCGATCCACGTTTCCCCCTAAGATTAAGAGGTGGGGAGGGAATCAAAGAAATGCTCCGAGGGAGAGGCTCTCCGTCAAGTGATGAGATAGCCCCTTTCATCGAATACATACCAAGAGGGAGCTGAACTTCGTGCCGCTCGCCTGTAGCATCGACCAGACTGAAGTGAATACCTAGTTCCATTGATGAACCATCACTGAGTTGTTGACATGTGCTATGGAAACTTTCAGGAGGAGAACACAGGTTGGTAACTATGCTTCCTTTTCCTAATAGCAAGTGACAGTCCGGCTCCAAGAGAAATACCACCAATTGGAACTTCTTACCATCCACAATCCCGAAGCCAGCACCGGAAGGAATCTGGATCGCCATCTTGTCGAAAAGACTGACCTGATCACGTAATAGATTCGGAAGGGGCTTGATCGAGGAGTGATTATCGGGCGTAATCGTAAAATACACCGAGGAGATTATCACCGGAGATTCTGTCCGCTTGTCGAAGCGCACCGTTGCTGTGGCGGCGCATTGATTAAATGCGATTACGGTGGCAACGATTTTATCGCCCTTGATCGCATGCCATGCAGCGCAGAATGTCTTGAATATATCGTGATGAAAGCAAAACACGATAAATAGTACTATCACCAAAACAGAGAAGCCTTTGTTCCTTTGGAAGTACGTTCGACCGTGATCCCGCAGCCACTCACACATCTTTAGGAAGTTAGGTGGTTCGCCCATCTAGTGCCTCTGCTTGTGTACGCCGTCATTGCATTGTCTTGCCGAACCATTGATTAACAGGTCATTTGCCCTGATATTATGATTTTGGCATGGTTTTCGGGCAGTTTTACCCAATACATACTGGTCATGAAACATTTAGGTATCAGATATCAATCCGCTATCTTTCAGAAAATACTTAAAACACCTCTTTGAAAACCATCTTTAATTTTACGATCTTAATTTTATCTGTATATTTTAGCCAAGCTTGTTTCCATAGATCATCATAATCCATTTCGTACGAGCATAATCGTCTTATCCTGTTAAATTTATTTTTTGGCACTTTAAAAAAGAACGAAAACGATTTGGAACTTAACCAATGTATTCCAAAAACATTAAAAAATCCTACCTTATATCCAACATAATTTTTGTTAAACTTCTTTTCTAAATTCCATCGATTTTCCTTAATAATTTGATCTACCTTGTTAATTACCTGATAGAACATATCGACGCTTTCAGAATTTAGACGTGATTTATAAAACTTCTCGTTATATATTTCCAACCCTCTGGCCGTTTTGGTTACCTCTTGCTCTTGTTCTAATTTGTTCAACAATATGAATTCTTCATTTCTTAGCTGATATCTTTTTACTTCTATTAGTTCAACTCTATAGTTAATTTGGTTTAATAACTTAATCACAGATTGTTTAATTGATGGCGCTAAAACAATCAGACGAATAGAAACATTGTCCCAATCAATTTCAATGTCTTCCGGTCTATTTTTTGCTTCTAACCACATTGCTCTAATTGAATCAGGATTTGTTTGCGCCCAAATTGCGTAACGTAAAATTTGAGGTAAAATATCTTCGGATACTTGTACGTTTTTATTTTCAATTACAACAATATTATTGTCGCGATCTACTCCAACCATATCTGGAATATCTTTTCTTGAGCCGGCCATAATACGCCTATTGATAATAAAAATATCGGACAATATTCCCGTATTTGCCATGATATGCTTTTCAAGTTCTTCTTCAGTTTGAAATGGTTTTTCGATGGCTGAAAATAATTTGCCTTTTCGGCTTTTTTGATAAATAGTAATCATCTTATTTCTCCTATAGTATGTTGTATATCACTACCATCGCAGAATCACCAGCTTAATTAATAGTTCCGTTCATGATTCTGTTTGTATTACATAATATCCCGCACGACGCGCAAGATTTCCGGGAACAGTCAACTAGAATTTGACGTTGTGTTTTGCCGACAGCGGTTTGTATATCGGTTTCACGACCGATCTGGATCATCGTCTGAAAGAGTACAACGCGGGTTTATCCCCTGCTACATTTCCTCGGCGGCCCTTTGAACCTCTGTTCTGTGAGTGTTTCTTATCCAAACGCGATGCGCAACGCAGGGAACTATACCTCAAGACATCGGCTGGTAGACGCACTCTGAAACTGATGTGCCGTGAATCAATGCCTCCTGCAAAGCGAAACTCAGAAAGGCCGATAAAACGCCGCGTGCCCTAGCCCCGGTGACAAGCTGCCGAAGTTGCTCCAACTCCGGATTCAGGTAAATGACTAGCACAACAAGTCCGGGTTCGCGTGATGTTTCAACACGCCCATTCTGAAGGAATTGTAATTTAAGCGATGATTTTTGTTGCCCTTTGCGCGAACATTCTGCTAACAATAAATACGCAAAGAGGCATACTCAATCTGACAGGAGAATATACGCCATGCTTTTTTTGAGATATTTATGGAGACTATTGAAGGAATTTTTCGGGTTTGCATGGCACAATAAGGCATGGTGGATTATCCCGATTGTCATCGTGTTGCTTCTAATGGCACTGTTGATCGTGCTCGGCCAGACAACCGCGCCGTTTATCTACACGCTGTTCTAAACCGCATATTTCATGAGCGGATTATTGCTTATGAAATATGCGCTTCGGCCGCAATGATTTGCAGCCGAAGTTTCGGCGCGGCGTATATTATGCCTTGCTCAAACAACGGCAAGCAGGTTATGCTTGTAAAGCAGTCTGATCATATCCATGTCCAGGGCGTGGCCGGATTTGTAAGAAGTAATTTTGCCGACAAACCGTCCGCAATCAATGAGGGCCACGGCCGCGAGTAAATCCATAATGGCCCGGTGCCAGACCGCTTCCAGCGATTTCCCTTCATACATGAGCCGCGGCTCATTCAGATAACTCTTTTTGCCGGCAATCAGGATATTATTATTGGTATATCCCATATTCCTGATATCGGCAAATAACTGGCCGACGGTCATGCAATATAATTTCATGGCGGTCGTGGTGTTTGTCCGGGCCATGGCTTTGTCGCGGAACAGTTTTTTGGCCAAATCAAACTGAACCCTCTGTTTGCCGATTGCATCCTTAAAATCAATGGCACAGTCAATCATCAGCTTTTTCCGGCCGGCATGGGGGGCAAATGTCAAAAAGCCGCCGTTTTCCCCGGCAATGGTCACAGGTTCTTTGACGGTAACATAATTAATTTTACCGATTTGCTTCTCAATGCCGGCCGATTCAAGCGCCTCCACCAAGTCCAGGCTGCCGCGATCAAAAAGCGGCGGATCACCGGAATTAACCTTGATAAGCAGGTTGTCAATCCCCATGCCAAGCTTCAAGGCGATGATATGCTCCACCATGCGCATGTAATTATGAGGCGAGCCACTGCGCAGGACAATGTTGTGCGCCGTGGTCCAAACGTTGCGGACCGACACCTGCGTCGGCAAATCATTGGGCAGATCAATTCTTTCAAACCACCAGCCTTTTTCAGCCGTCGGCTCAAAAAGCAGGGTGCGATCGGCGCGCCGGAAAAAAGTGCCGGGGCCGGTAACGGAAACCGGCCGGGAAATGGTTTTTTCAATATCGTCCTCCGGCTCGCTCTGGTCAGAATACATAACTGAATCAACCCTCTGGACCAAAAAAGCGTCATAAGCACGGCGTACGGCTTCGTCGTTTCCGGCAAGAACTTTTCCGTATGGCACACTGGTCATTTAAAATCACACCCCCCCCAATTTAACAATGCTCTTATCGTAATCAGCCGGCGGCTCAAACCCGAGCAATTCCAAACAAGTGGCCGCGAGAGAACTTATGCCAAAATCTTTTTCTTCCGAGAGTTTCAGATTGGCGGCGCCGGAAGGATCATAAATATACGCCGGGACAGGATTGAGCGAATGGCTTGTTTTGGCCTTGATCTTGCCGGTTTCCGGATCGGTTTTGACCTTGCCGGTCTTTTCGTCATGCTCATACATATCATCCGCATTGCCATGATCGGCCGACAAAACCAGGATTCCTTTTGCCTCCCGCACGGCTTCAATAATGCGCCCGACACAAAGATCCACCGCTTCAACCGCAACCTGGGTGGCCTGGTATACACCGGTATGGCCGACCATATCGCCGTTGGGATAATTCAAGCGGATAAACCGGAATTTGTCCCGCGCAGAGCGGGATGAACTTTCCGTGATGGCCTTGACGACATAATCGGTGATTTCCGCGCATTTCATCCAAGGGCGCTGCTCAAACGGCACAATATCAGATGGAATCTCAACATATTCATCCAAGCGTTCATCAAACTTTCCGGAACGATTGCCGTTGAAGAAATAAGTTACATGCCCGAATTTCTGGGTCTCACTGATCGCCAGTTGGGTAACGCCGGATCGGCACAGCAATTCATCCATTGTTCGGTTTATGGCCGGCGGAGTGACCAGAAAATATTTTGGTATTTTCAAATCGCCGTCATATTGCATCATGCCCGCATAACAGACTTTGGGACGGGGCGACCTGTCAAACTCGGCAAAATTATCATCCTCAAAAGCGCGGCTTATTTCAATGGCGCGATCGCCGCGGAAATTGAAATAAATGATGCTGTCATTATCGGCAATCTGGCCGACCGGCAAGCCGTCACCGGCAATAATGAACGGCGGCAAATCCTGGTCAATAACGCCCTGTTTTTCTTTGCGATATGTTTCAATCGCCTCATGGGCCGAGGCAAATTGCCGTCCTACTCCGCGCACATGCGTATCCCATCCGATTTTTACCATGTTCCAGTTGGCGTTGTAACGGTCCATTGTTATGAACATCCGTCCGCCGCCGGAAGCGATCCGGAAATCAACGCCAAATTTGGAATTTAATTCCGCCAGATATTTTTCAAACGGATCAACGTAATCCAAGGCCGATGTTTCGCCGACATCGCGTCCATCCAGAAGAATATGCACCCTGGCGCGGCGAATGCCTTCTTTGGCGGCCTGAAGGAGCATGGCCTTGAGATGGTCAAGGTGGCTGTGAACATTACCGTCCGAAAATAAACCGATAAAATGCAAGGCACTGTTATGAGAGCGGCAATTTTCAATCAGCATCTGCCAGACTTTATCTTTAAACATTGACCCGGAACTGAGGGCCTGATTGACCAATTTGGCGCCCTGATCGTAGACCCGTCCGCAGCCGATCGCGTTGTGCCCCACTTCGCTGTTACCCATATCGGCGTCGCTCGGCAGACCGACGGCCCGGCCGTGGGCTTTCAACCGGGTAAAGAGCGCGTTCTTTGCAAGCCAGTTCAGATGCGGTTTCAGCGCCGAGCGGACGGCGTCGCCTTGCTGATATTTGCCGATGCCGACGCCATCCATAATGGCAAGCACCACCGGACCCGCCGGTCCTTTGAATTCTGATTTTTTCAATTGTTCCATTTACGCTACAAAATATCCGCGAATTAAAAAAAAACAAGCTTAACCTACGCCCATTTTTCAGGCAAGAAACAATTCAGTCAAAGATATGGCCCGGCGTTCTGATTTTTTGTGTGTACGGATGCTTGACAAAATTATCCTTTCCTGCAATTATGTTGGTCAATTTTGCCCCTGATAGCCGGCTAATTTGCCGATTGTTGATGTGGGTAGATGTTTTTTTCAATTGAAAGGTTATGTTCTATAATTCGTTTATAACTAATGCTTTGCTGGCGTTTTACGTCTTTTTGCTGGTCATTCTGACGATTTACGCCTTCCACGCCTATTTGATGCTTTTTCTGTATAAAAAGCATAAGGCAGACAATCCGATCAAGGTTTCACCACCGGCAGAATGGCCGCTGGTAACAGTGCAACTGCCAATCTATAATGAACAATATGTGGTTGAACGCCTGATTCACAGCATATGCAATCTGGATTATCCGCGGGAAAAGCTGGAAGTCCAGCTTTTGGACGATTCCACTGATGAAACCCAGGAAAAAGCCCGTGAATGTGCCGATCATTACCGCAAACAAGGAATTGATATTCATTACATCCATCGCGCCAACCGACAGGGTTTTAAAGCGGGTGCGCTCAAAAATGGGCTGCAATCAGCAAAAGGAGAATTTATTGCCATTTTTGACGCGGACTTTGTTCCCGAAAATGATTTCCTAAAAAAAATGATTCCCCATTTTAATACGCCCAATATCGGCGTGGTGCAGGCGCGCTGGGGACATTTGAACGGCAATTATTCATTATTGACCAGAAGTCAAACGATATGTTTGGATGCCCATTTTGTACTTGAGCACGGCGCCCGCAATGCCAGCGGCATTTTTATCAATTTCAACGGAACGGCCGGCATCTGGCGGAAGGAAGCCATTATCAGCGCCGGCAACTGGCAGGATGACACGTTGACTGAAGACATTGACATCTCATACCGGGCCCAGATTGCCGGCTGGAAATTTGTTTATGTCAACGATGTTGTCTGTCCGGCCGAGATTCCGGCTGAGGTTTATGGACTTAAAAACCAGCAATACCGATGGGCCAAGGGCGCCATTCAAACCGCGATTAAACTTTTACCGACAATCTGGAGAAACGCGAAAATATCGCCGCTCATGAAATTTGAGGCCACGATTCACCTCACCAATCATCTTGTTTTCCCGGTGCTTCTTCTGCTGGCGCTGATGCTCTTCCCAATGCTGGCAATCAGGATTAACCATCCGCATACAGACGTGTTTTTTGCGATTGTTTCTTTCTTTACCATCAACGCTTTCAGTTATCCTTTGTTTTATATTTACGCCCAAAAGAAAACTTATCCGGATTGGAAGCGGCGCGTCTTGTTTTTGCCGATTCTCATGGCCGGCGCGATTGGCCTGACGGTAATCAACTCGCAGGCGGTCTTTAGCGCTCTTCTCGGACGGAAAAGCAAATTCCACCGTACGCCGAAATACAACCTGGCCGACAGGCAACAAAAATCATGGCACGGTAAAAAATACCGGATCAGGTTTAACACAACGGTTGTAGTTGAGCTTGTTTTGCTCGCCTATGTTTCCGCCAGTCTTTATTACGCCTTCCAAGGCATACAATATCTGGCAATACCTTTTATCCTTTTCTACTGGCTCGGCTTCGCCTTCATCGGGGGACTATCCCTGATTCAGGGGATCAGACGCTGATCAAACTTAAACTTAATATTCAAACACCACGATCTGATGACCTTGCAGCTTGGGGACTGTGACCTCATAACCGTCGCGGGAATGCGCAAACTTAAGCTTGGTATTCTGCGGCGCCAGCCGGACATTCTTAATCCGCTCCGGCCCGCGCAATTTCACCGGCACATTGAAAATCGGCACAAAATCCTCAATTACCAGACAGCGCCCGTGCTGAAGCGGCGGACTATATAAAAGATGCGCCACATACCGGCGATTCTGCGGTTGATGCAATAAATTAATCCGGCCTGAGCTGGGAAGGCATGTCTCAATTAGCGGTTTATCATAAACCAGCCGGAGGGCATTAATGAAATAATCGCGATGCAGGCGCGCGCCATGCTTGTAATACATCTCCCCCAGCGGATGAGCCAGGCATACAAACCGACCGCATCGCCACGCCGCCGGATGGCCGGCGAAGTCAAGCCGGTTCGGCGTATTCTGATGCGAACAATACTTTGCGTAAGTCCGGCTAAAATACGGCTCTTTGATATCCGCCAGCACTTCACATCTGCCCGGCTTCGCTCTCAAGGCCGCGGTATAGCACAAGACCGGCGATTCCACCAGGCCGGAGACCAGATCTTTACCGGCAACTAAATAATCATTGTCGTAGAGTCCGGTCCCAATATATTTTGCGCCTACCGGCAAAACAAACTGCTTTTTGGTGGCATCAAGCAGGCTTTCATAAAGCGCAACCACCGAACCGCTTCTCCTAACATAAGCCGCCAGCCGTTCCGCGTCATCCGCCTTCAGGCAAGCGCCGCCGGGAAGAATAATTGTTTTAAACGGAGACCAATCCCCATTTGGCTGGACAATATCAAAATCCAGCTGGCGCTCCATGAGCATATTAGCCACACCCTGGTCATGTTCATCCTGACCGCAGAGCCAGAGGCCAAGATTGGCGCATGGCTGGCCATCCAAACCATATTCTTCGATCTGTTCCACATAGCGGTAGCCTTCGCCGATATTGTGGTAGGTTGCCATATCCATGGCGCCGCTAGGATGGAGTTGATCGCCGAAACTGCATCTAGCCCCGTGCGCAATCATGGCGCCGGCCTCAAAACCGATGGCATCGGGATGCTTAAACCCACCGAATTCACCCCACATGGTATGGAACTTGCCGCTCATCGCCATATATTGCTTGCCGGAATGGGCAAAGTATTTGGCTTTCAATGGAAACTTGTCATACCCGCCCCATGTTGTCGGCAAATCTTCAAGCTCAAAATGCGTCTGGGCATAATGCCATTCCGGCTGGTAATGGTTGGCGCCGCCATTAAAAAAGATTGTGGCCTGAGGATGGCTCTCAAAAATAACCTTCCGGCACTGATCCATAAAATTCTGCCAAACCTGGCGATGAAACTTTTTTACATCTTTATCCCTGGCGGGATTTAATCCCGCGCGCCGCATTTCCGCCAAGACCATTTTGCCGCAACCAACCGGCCCGAAGCAAATGTCGTAAAAAAAACCGTCCACTTCAAACTGCTCGCATATTTCGCGGGTCTGATCCAGCATCAGCTTCAGATAGCGCCCGATCGGCAAAAGCCCGGCCCAGGAAACAATCGGCCGTTTGTCGTTCGGTTTGGCTTTAAGATCAAAATTGCCCTCCGGTTTGCCGTCTTTGCCGCACCGGACACATTCCGGAAATTTTCCGGCGTCATTTACGGACCAGCCGACCGTATAATAAATAGGCGCCCGCACGCCGATGGCATGCGCCGCCGCAATTTGCTCGGCGAGCAGATTACGTTTAAGAGTCGGATGCCTCTTCCCGATAATGGTTGGGTAATAACTCCACCCGTGATGACACTTGGCAAAAACCGTGATGGAGTTCAGCCGGCCGGTTTTAAGCGCCTGCTGGAATTGTTTGCGGTCAAACTTGTCACCAACTCCGGGAATATGTTCGGAAGTATGAAAATCAAGATGGACCTGACGCGACGGCAGTGAATTCATAATATTTTCCTTTCTTAATGATTTTTTCATATATCAAAATTTCATCCCAATGAATGCGCAAGCACTATCCAAATCATCCCTGCAAGTCAACCCAAATGCATTGCCAACGCAGGAACAAGGACGGGAATTGCTTCATCCGGCCAGATGGGAAAATAAAATTTCCAACGCAATGCCGATTAAAATCAGGCCGCCTGCCATTTCAAGCTTGTTTTCAAAAATATGACCAAAACGGTTTCCAAGCCAGACGCCGGCAAAACAGAGCGCAAAAGTCACCGAGCCGATTATTATGGAAGGCAAAATGATCGTTTCCTTCAAAAAAGCGAAACTTATCCCGACCGCAAGCGCGTCAATGCTGGTGGCCAATGACAACACCAGCAATCCTCCCAGGGACAAGGCATTGCCGCGTGGGCTTTTCTTTTCTTTCCGGAATGATTCATAAATCATCTTGCAGCCGATGGCAAAAAGCAGGATAAAGGCAATCCAATGATCAAACGAAGCGATAATCATCCGCAGACTTATGCCCGCCACCCAACCAAGGACAGGCATGAACGTCTGAAACGCACCGAAGAAAAAGGCGATCCGGAACGCATAAATTGGCCGTAAAGGTTTGACGGCCAAGCCGCAGGCAACGGCCACCGCAAAAGCATCCATAGCCAGGCCAACCGCAATTAAAAAAAATGAAAATAAGGTCATAAGTATAATCAGGTTATCAAGTTCACAGTTCTGGGTTCATAGTTGCTAGAAGAACATAAATCTGATCATTAACATGTTTGACTAATCTATCTATTATCCATCAACCTTGAACCGTGAACCTATGAACCTTGAACCCGCGAAGCGATAAATTTTCTCACTTTCTCGGCATCCGCCGGCAGGATAAAACGCCGGACTTTCTTTTTCTTTAACGCCTCAATGGCCGGATGTAAAATCATATTTTTGCCAATGGCGCGGGCAACCGCCTTTTCAAACTTTGCCGGATGGGCCGTTGCCAGGCAGATCATCGGCTCATCTTTGCTTAAAAAGCGGCGGGCCACATGTGCGCCGACGGCGGTATGCGGGTCAAGAACATATTTATTTTCGCGATAGCACCGGCGGATCTCAGCAAGAGTTGAGACATTATCGGCCGATCCGGTCAAAAACAACGGATCGGAACGATTTGTCCCCGTATCGCTGAGATTAAACTTGCCTTCTTCCGCAAACTTTTTCATTAATTTTCCGACTTTTACCGCGTTTTGACCAGTCAGATAGTAAATATAGCGCTCAAAATTACTGGCAACCTGAATATCCATTGAAGGACTCCATGTCCGGCTGACCTTTCCCCGTGCATAAATACCCTTTTTAAAATAATCTGATAGGATTTTGTTTTGATTCGTGGCCAGCACAAGACGCGAAACGGGAAGTCCCATTCGGGAGGCGATAAACCCCGCAAAAATATCGCCGAAATTTCCGGTTGGCACGGCAAATTTTACTTTCGTTTTACCGGTCAGGCGCAGAACCTGAAAATATGCATAAAAATAATAAACGATTTGCGCCAGAATCCGGGCCCAATTTATTGAATTTACAGCGCCCAGATTTAAAGATTTGCGGAATTTGAGATCAGCCAGCATTTTTTTGACGATATTCTGGCAATCGTCAAAGCTGCCCTTGATCGCAAGGCAATAAATATTTTTGTCCCGAACAGTCGTCATCTGCCGCTCCTGGGCAGGGCTTACCCGTCCATGGGGATAAAGCACAAATATTTTTATTTTCTTCTTTCCCCTTACGCCCGCGATCGCCGCGCTGCCCGTGTCCCCGCTGGTTGCGGCGACCAAATTAAGTTTTTTACCGCCAGAACGGCGCAAAAAATATTCAAACAAATTGCCCAGAAACTGGAGGGCGAAGTCTTTGAAAGCCAAAGTGGGCCCATGAAAAAGTTCAAGCAGGTAATAGCCGCGCAAAGCGACCAGCGGGGCGATTTTGGAATGAGCAAACACAGAATAGCTGCGGTTAATAATCCGCCTCAGATCATTAACCGGCAGGTTACAAAACAGGCGAATGACTTCAAGGGCCATTTCCGGATAAGTCAGGTCGGCCCACCCCGCCATTTTTTTCCGCACATCCGGAATGCGGTCCGGCAAAAAAAGACCGCCGTCGGATGCCAGCCCGGTCATGACCGCCGTCTCAAAATCAACCGGCGCACTCTTGCCCCTTGTGCTCACATATTTCATCGTTCGTTCCTTCCCGACCACTCATGCAGGGATTTGCCGTTAACGCTTTTTAACTTCGGCATTGTCTGTAGCACCTCCATTATGGCGCGGACTTTATCGCTGTTTGGCTGATTACTTAAATCATCCAGCCAAATTTCCTCTATGAACGAATTTTGTATCGGCGTCAAGTCAGTGGCGCTGGTGTTTCGCAGATCAAGCGATTTTAGAGGCAAATTTTTAAGAGGCGATATATCCCGGACGCCGGTTCCGTTGATTTTAAGGATCTCCAAAGGCATCTGTTCCAGACTGTCCAAATATTTTACCTTGGTGTTATTCAAATCGAGTTCTCGCAGGCTCATCCCCCGCAATACGGAAATATCGTTGACCCGAGTATCGGCAATGTCAAGGCATTCCAGCGGCATTCCCCGAAGGGGCGAGATATCGGTCAGTTCCGTATTCCGAACCGCAAGGTAATTCAAAGGCATGTTACGAAGCGGGGTTAAATCCCTGATTTTTGTAAAAATAGCCGAAAGCATTTTCAGCGGCATACCAAACAAAGGGCTCAAATCGGAGACTTCCGTCCCGCTGATATTCAAATGCACCAAGGGAATTCCCGCCAGCGGACGGATATCGCGCACCGCAGTAAAGCTGACATCAAGGGATTTGAGCGGCATCCCATTCAATGGCTGGAGATCATTCACTTTGGTATGAGCCAAATTAAGGGTGACAAGCGGCATCTGACTAAGGATTGAAATGTCCCTTACCCTGGTATGATTAATGACCAGTTCGCGCAAACTCATTTTTTTAATGGGCATTAAATCTGACAAAGGGGCAATAACCGGCATTTCCAGCCAGACGTTCTGGCGCACACCGGCGCAAATTAATTGCTGAATATCAGCCAGGTTCTCAAGGGCTCTAATATCCCGCAGATACATTGAAATTATTTCGGCTCTTACAATCCGTCCGGAATCATCCGCTTGAAAAGCAATTTGATCCTCGCGCAGACCGGCATTCTGTTCAATCATTTTCATGACAATTGAGTCGGTCATCTGCCGGGGTAATGCAGGCGGTTCATCAGGGTTGAAATGCGGGGACAACTCGCCTCGCTGAATCGGCGAAGCGGGTGCCGGCACAGTCTTATCCCTCTTATCCCGCGCGGCCATATCGGTATTGATCAACGCTTCCAGGACGGCATCATAAAGCCGGGCCGTCTCCGTTGAGCCGAACCGGGACCGAAATTGCCCGACCGCCTTGTTCAGCATAGTGCCCTGCCGCAACGACTGGCGCCTGCTCCTTATCAATTCCAGGCACGCTCCAGGATCGGGCATATTGTCGCCATAATAAAATCCGGCCCGGCGAAAAACATGCGCCAATGCCTGAGACGCGCGCCATTCGCTCACATTCTTTGAACGCATGGCGATTGCTCCTTCAAGGGCTTTTGAAAGTAATTGCCCGGTTTGGGCAGCCGCAGCGGACGCTTGTTGGTAGTCGCCGTCCTGGACCGCCAGCATTACGCGCATCAGGGCAAATTCCGGATCTTCACCATTTCCAATGCGTCCGAATTTTTCAGCCAGCGCCAGCTCCTTCAGCGTAAAAACCCGCCGCAAAACAATCGTCCCCTGTTCTTTCATCCAGACCTCTTCGGCAAAGATCAGATCATCCCGGACGTCGCGGATGAACAGTTTTTGGGTTCCATTTAAAAAAACAATATTGATTTCCTGATTCTTCTGCATCCGGAACGAATTAATAATTATCTGGTCCGCACCGGCTGATTTATTAAGCAATGCCGTCAGATTTTTGAACTTTGGCATTGCGGTAATTAAGGGCAGGTCGGCTAATATATCTTTTATGCGCCCCAAGGCGGCGTCAATGCCATCCTCAACAAGAATCATTGCAATTTCATCGGCGGCATGCATGAGTTGTTGTTCCGCCAACCTGTTGAGCCGCCTTTCATTTTCGAGGCGCTCGTTTTGTTTTGCATGAAATGTCTGCTCTTTCCGCTTGCGCTCACCGGCGGTCTCCCTTTCATACGGCCCCTGATATTTCTCATAGATGGCGGCTGATTCCAGAAAACGGCCCTGAGCGGCGAGTGAATCGGCGTTTTTATCCAATTTCGCCATTATTGTTATCATCTCCGCGAGAGATCGTTCCAGCTTCTTTGCCTCCTGCCGCGCCATGTCAGCATATTTTGTGTCGCTGGTCTCATCAACCAGTTTACGGAATCGTGAAACAGCCTCATTAAGCTTGGCGGGATTAGCATTAAACCAGGCTATGACCTGTTCATATTGTTGCGAAGCCCGGTGTTCCCGGTCATCTTGGGCCCTTTGGGATTCTGACGTTGATTTTTGCGTGTCAGATACAATTGATTGAACGTCGTTTGTTTTTTCAGCCGGCACAGACCCAATCCTGGTTCTTATCTTTGCATCTTTCAGGAAACCAAGCACGCCCCAGATGACCGTCAGCAACAGCGCCATGCCCGCCGCGGAAATGATTATTTTCTGCCATAATCTGGCCGGCGGTCGCTTTTCAATGGCCGCCCCATCATCCGCACCTTGGACAATAAGAGTTTTTTCATTATTCATGACCGCCGGCTGATACACTTCCTGAAGACAGAGATCCCGCTTGGCGCTGCGTTTAATCGTGCTGGTAATTTCCGGCGGTAATATCCCCTGCGGCATCATTTCCGAACGCGCATTGGAAAGATCACGAATGGCCTCGGTCCAGTCTTTTTGACGGTAATTACGGTCTTTCGTCATCATTTTTTCAACAAGGCAGGCCGACCAGACAGATATACTTGGATTAACGTCCTGGGGATCAGGTATTTGATCAGTGATTTGACGATCCATCACTTCTAGCGGGGGCATGCCTTCAAATGGCATAGTTCCGGTCATGCAATGATATAGCATGGCGCCGAGCGAATAAATATCGGCCCGACAATCCAAATGGTCATCGCCGCGCGACTGCTCGGGCGAAATATAATTAGGGGTTCCAAATATCGGGCTATCAGCCGACCTGGCCCGCCCAAAAATTGATTTCACGCTCATCGCCAGCCCCAAATCACCCAACTTGACCGTGCCATCGCCGTCAATAATCACATTGTCGGGCTTAATATCACAATGCACGATTCCGGCTTTTTGCCAGGCATAGTTCATCGCCGCGGCAATGCTCAGCGCGCACAAGAGGGAGTTTTCCTCCGAAAGATATTTTTTGCGTCGGATCCAGGCCGCGACGCTGTACCCTGAAATGTATTCCATCACAAAATAATAGATACCGTCATCCGATTTGCCGAAATCATAGACCTGGACAATATTCGGATGTTTCAGGCTGGCGGTTATCCGGGCCTCATCCATGAATTTTTCCACATCCGCAGGCGCCGCCCCCATGGTGGGTGGCAGGGCTTTTATCGCCACAATCCGGTCCAAGGAAAGCTGGCGCGCCTTATAAACGGTGCTCATCCCGCCCCGGGGCAATATCTCTAATATTTCATATCCGTTAAAACTTGTAATGCTCATATCCTTTTTCAACCGCGAACATTATGCCATATGTTCAATTTGATTTCAAATATTCTTGCTTTGAATTTTGATTATGATATATTTTTAAAAAAGGTGGATTATGGCGAAAATGGTCGACAAATGGCAATCCGGACAGGCCGCGCCCAAAGCTTCGCCCGCCTGCAACGCTATGCGTAGCATTGCGGGCAGGCATTGTGGCGGGCAGGCAACGGTTGAATATGCCATAGTAGCGGGAGTAATGGTTGCGGTCGTGGCCATAATGAGCCTTTTGTTGACAACATTCGGCGATTATGGCGAACGCATACTTGAAATGATTGCTTCTGATTATCCATGAGGTATAGTAATTTCAAAACATAAGGTTCACAACGGCTGTCATCCAGAGCGAAGCGAAGGATCTCCGTAGAGGCGCTGATTCCAAACGAGATTCCTCACTTCGTTCGGAATGACAAACTAAGCAACTTTGAAAACAACCAAGAGAGGAGGGTATTCATTTGAAAATAAATAGAAATTCACGCGCAGGTCAGGCCATGACCGAATATATCATTATCGTTGCGATAATCGCCCTGGCGGCTTTGGCGATTTTCGGATTATTTGGTGACCAGATCCGGAAAATGGTCGGCGGAGCGGTAACCGAACTGGGCGGCGATCAGACCGAGGTTGATGACGCAACCTCAACCAAGTCCACTGATTATCTGAAAACACTGGGGAGCGGATCCACGCCTTGAAATTGTAACTATAGATGTTCAGCTAAATAACGTAACAATTCAGACGAAGAAAACATTCAACATCCAACGTTTCCGCCTGAAGCGGATCCGCCAAGGCGGAGAACGTTCAACATTATCGAAGTCATTGAACGTTGGATGTTGAATATTGAGCGTTGAACGTTTTCCGCTTTCTGGACTTAATTATCTGAAACACTATTGAAAACGCAGAATGCAAACCCAATCCGGCCAGGCGCTCATTGAATCTTGCATAGTTATTGCGCTCATCTGCCTGATACTCTCCGGCTTCTTTCAACTTTCGCAGCTTTACGCGGCGAAAGAAATATCCGCGCATGCCTGCTTCCGCGGCGCCCGCGCCAAGACCGTCGGATTCAACGATTTTATGATTGGGAAAGTAGTTCGGGTCGGAACCATTCCCAACGCAGGCAAGATGACGTTTCCCGCAACTTACGGCGGACCGCTTGGACAAATGGCTTTAGAACGCGGAAGGATTCCGCTCTATTTGGGCGCCGAGTGGCATATGATGGACGGCGTCCTCCAATATGATGACTGGGACACAATTAATTGCAGTTACCCCGATGATCTCGGCCTCGCATTCTTGTTTTCCGTGTCACAGGATATGCCGTTGCGATTTTTCACAAACATGTTCGGCGCTTTTTACGGCGGCAATACAATGCCGGTTGGAACGGAACTGGAAATGGAGAACCACGCTTCGCTTTATCTTGAGCCCTAAGGAAATGCAGAATGCAGAATGTAGAATGTAGAATTAAGGAATCAGAGGTCGGAAGTCGAGTCAGATTTTGGCGATTTAGCACTCACAATGCTTCGTTCGGCATTTTTCGTCCGTCATTCTGCATTCGTCATTCTGCATTCTGCATTTCTTCCTGTGGCGGCCAGGTCATGATTTTCCTGCTCATGGTCCTTTTAATCCTCTCCTTTGCGATCATCTGGAATTTTGATCTGCACAATGTCATTAATCTTAAGATGCGCTCACAGAATGCGGCCGATGCTTCCGCCTTGGCCGCCGCCCGCTGGCAGGGCATAACTTTGAACCTGATCGGCGACCTGAACATCATGCAGGCCGTCGCCTTGAGTATCGGCGAGAGTGATACCGCTCAACAAATTGCGGCAACTCAATCCCGCCTTTGTTATGCTGGCCCGATCATCGGCCTCATGGCTTCCCAGCAGGCCGCCAAAAATAACGGCATCTACGTCAACCAGGCTTTCAGCGAACGCATGACCGCCCACGCAAACTCGGCACTTTCGGATTACAGTGCCGTTTTTGCCGAACCATACACGGATTGTTGGAACGAATACGGAGCAATGATCATGAGTGTCGCAAACGCTGGAGTGGCGGCGGCGCCGGATAATACCTGTTTTTACACCGATTACTCCGGCGGGCATGTTCTTCTGACGATGGATTTTTACGATGCCATAGCCGGCCGGGAATGGTGCTGGTTTTACTGGTATGCATCAACGCTCCTGCAAACATACATGGACTATCAATCGTGGCCCAATTTGCCACCCCAAATCCCGGAAACTCAACCGGGAAACAGCGAAATTTACGGCCTCGGATTAACAACTCTCCCTACCCTCCCCGGAGGAGTAACAACTGTTGCAAAAATGAATGAATTAAGGGAGGCAAGGAATCTGGATCCGCAGGTTATCAGCGACTCGGTTGCAACCACCAATGCCGCATGGTTCATTTACCAGCCTTCAAAATGGGGCGATTGGTCGGTTATGAAAGATCCCACCTTCCCCGTTTTTCCTGAAAAACAAGTCAAACCGCAATATGATTACGCGGGTGCCGATGCCGTGACACGCATCGAAGCGGTTTCCGACCGGCTGATGCCGGGAAAATCCGACCGCCGGATTTCATGCACTGCCGCGGCAAAACCATTCGGTTATTTGACAACCGACGCCGGGACACAAATCAAACCGGACGCTTATCAGATCGTCCTGCCTGCTTTTCACGATATCCGCCTCATCCCGGTTGACGCATCCTCATCGCCGATCGGAGGAGCCTACGACCTGACCTGGCGCGAACACATTGAAAACCATTTGCCGTTATATATTAATAACGGACCAGACGGGCTGGATGCAGACTGCTGGTATTGCCAACAGCTCATGACATGGGAGACTCCCTCCTTCCGCCAGATCGGTATTGACTGGCTGAATGATACAAATAATGCCAATTCCTGTGACAGATCAGGCCCGGGAAGCGGACCCGACGGGGGAACACGGCGGGGACATTGAGGAAATGCAAAATTAAGGAAATGTAGAATGCAGAATGTGGAATGTGGAATTAAGGAATCAAGAGGTCGGAGAAGCATATATTGGCAATTGAGATTTCGCCATGTTTCGTCCTACATTCCTCGCTCGTCATTCTGCATTCTGCATTCTACATTCTGCCTTTCTTCCCGCAGCGGCCAGGCCATGATTGAATTCACGATCGCGCTGGTCGCCATTATGGCGGTTGTTATCGGCACGATCCTGCTTGGCAGAATGGAGCTGGTCCATACTCGCACAATGACAAAAGCGCGCGAAACAGCCGGGTTGCTCGCCCTGGACCCGATTTACCGCGGACCAATTGACGCCCAATTCATATCGGACTGGCAGGCCGGCGTTGACAATGTTGGCTACACACATGACGATGAACCGATTCCGGACGGAACCGCGATAACATTGGTCGGCGATATTACCGCCAATTCAGGCTTGGACGGCATTGCGCCGACGCCAAATGCCATATCAAGGCTTCAATCATTCCCTGATATAAGCGAGTTTTATCTTGTCAAAGGCAGTGAAAGCGAGTCAGTTTGCCTTTGCGCCATTCCGGGAATCGGCCGCCTTATCAGCGGCGAGCCGGTTATTTCCGTGGAAAGCAAGTCGTGGCTGGTATGGACCGGAGGAATATATTGAAAATATATTATAAAAGACTGCCCCTGGTCATTGTTCTTGCATTACTGATTTTTCTGCCGCTGGCCCCTTCTTCCGGGAAAGTTTTTTGGAGCCGTTTGCTGACAAAAGGCGCTTCAATATTTGACCCGGCCGGCAATTGGACGCAAATATACAAGTGTCCAATGACCATCAACAGCGCGCGCGCCTTCCTTTCCGTCTATGGCTGTGATGACCCCCTGCAATCGGTGACAGCAAAACTGAAACAGAGTTTCAGTTCCAACAAGGAAAAAAGCGCCGTCCATAACCAGATTTCACGCCTGTTGATGCTGGCAATGCCCGGCAAGGATCAATCAGTTATTTTTGAGCTCATCCAGTCGCCGGAAGAACTTTCAAAACCACCGGTGCTTCCCTCCGAAAGCGCTGTTTTTGGCCGATCACCTCCCGCGGAAAGCACTCTGACAACAATAATCAAAAACGAGGAAACCG
>Ga0247840_10000660_pt1 | contig 70467 bp, 75 predicted proteins | sample LaCruzMarch2015__FD_192404 | JGI IMG/M metagenome (GOLD analysis project Ga0247840, IMG submission 192404) | Freshwater microbial communities from meromictic Lake La Cruz, Castile-La Mancha, Spain - LaCruzMarch2015_17m | ecosystem: Environmental > Aquatic > Freshwater > Lake | place: Spain... | reverse complement strand
ATTCTGAGGCCACAGCAGTGACCGTTTTGACTTTTTGAATAATTTCTTGAAGTTTTGTTTCCTTTAACGACATATATTGCGAATCAAAAGAGTTCATTGTTAAAGTGTAAACTCTTTTGCTGCAATGCTAACAAAAAAAGAGAGCGCCACGGGGGCGCTCTGGTAACTCCTAATGCATTCCGGCATCGAGGATCGACCACATCACGGGGATCGCGCAGAAAAAAGAGATCGGGATCCCCCATTTCATTGAGTTCAGAAGAGGTTTCCAACGATGTTGCCACAGAGCCCTTGCAGCTCCGACAAGCCCGAACGTCGGAAGAAAGATCATTCCCGCAATAAGGAGTATTTGGGGCAGAAAAAAGAAAAAAAGATGGAACGCAAAATCAACCTTTTCGTACATTTTGTCTCCGCATGTTTCTTAAACACCATAAAAAATATAACATGTTTATATAAAGTTTGTCAACAAAAAAGAGCGCCGCAGAGGGCGCTCCTGTTCTATCGTTTTCGTTCGTACACTATGAAATCCATAGCATATGTATTCTTTTCATCGGCTTCGCGTCTTTCGCGGGAAATTTCCTTCCATTCATCTTCCTTTATTTCCGGAAAGAAAGTATCACCCTCGAATTCACCCGAAACAAGTGTCAGATACACGCGATCCGCGAGCGGGAAAAAGGTTTTATAGACCTGCCCGCCGCCGATAATGAACACTTCCCCTTCCCCCGCGAGAGTAAGCGCTTCTTCAACGCCACTGGCCAAGACAGCGCCCTCTTTCGGCCGGTAGTCCGGTTCGAAAGCGAGCACGATGTTCTTTCGCCCCGGCAAAACGCGCGGAATGGAATCATGGGTTTTGCTTCCCATGATAACAGGGCGCCCAAGCGTGATTCGCTTGAAATATGCAAAGTCAGCGGGAAGATGCCAAGGAATTTCCCCCTTGTTCCCGATAACTCCGCCGTTTCCCGTTGCGACAATAAGAGAGATCATATTTTTTACACCGCTATCGGCGCGGAAATGAACGGATGGGGATCGTACCCGACAAGTTCGAAATCATCAAACGTAAAATCGAGTATCGATTCGGGCTTCCGATTGAAATTCATCCGAGGAAGCGGCCGCGGCTCCCGCGAGAGCTGAAGTTCGACCTGTTCGGTGTGATTCATATAAATATGTGAACTACCGAAAGTGTGAATGAACTCGCCCGGTTCAAGACCGGCCACACGTGCGATCATTAAAGTGAGAAGCGAATACGAGGCAATATTGAACGGGACGCCGAGGAACATATCAGCGCTGCGCTGATACAGTTTGCTCGAAAGTTTTCCTTCGGTCACGTCGAACTGGAACATCGTATGACAAAGCGGCGGCGCCGCATGTTTCGAATTTACGAGCTCCTGAATGTCTCCGACGTTCCACCCGCTTACGATGATCCGACGCGAATCAGGGCTGCGGACGATCTGATCCATCGCGTCCCTGATCTGATCGATCTCCTTGCCATCAGATGTCTTCCAGTGCCGCCACTGTTTACCATAGACGGGACCGAGGTCGCCCCATTTTGCAGCGAACTCTTCGTCAGCGACAATGCGAGCTTGGAATTTTTTCTTTTCCGCCTTCCACGCCTCGGAATACATGGGAAATTGTTCAGCGAGACCATTCTTGTCCAGATAGGGCTGGAATGCCCACTCTGTCCAAATGTGGACGCCGTCGATCTCCAAAGGACGAATGTTGGTGCTGCCCGAAAGCATCCACAAAAGCTCGCGGATAACAGCGGGCATTTTCAACTCCTTTGTGGTCATCGCAGGAAAACCTTCGGAAAGGTCAAACCGCATCTGATAGCCGAAGAGGTCCTTCGTATCAATGCCGGTACGATTGCGTTTAACCACACCTTTGTCTTGTATCTGCCGAAGCAGGTCGAGATATTGTCTCATATTTATATTTCCTCCTTACAATAAAGATCTCCTCCGGCCCTTATTGTACCAGCTACGAACACTGCCACACAATCTTGACATTTATTTTAAAAATGGTTAACATTCACACGAACCGAACATTCCAACCACAGGAGCACTAAAGGTGGCCAGACGACACGATACTGCTCTCTTTGACCAGTGTCAGGCGGTCCACAACAGCGGATTTCTGCTTGGCGACAGTTTCAACCCTTGCGGGGAAGACGGGTATTTCCCGGACGATGCCAATCTTGGCACCGACTTCGGGGATCTCTATCCCCCTCGCGCCCATGTCTATCTCGACGAGCTGACCCGGTACGATCTTCCCACCGAAATGGTTGGGATCAATTTCGAGATCGAGGAGTAAAAGGATGCGCTCCTAGCCGGCGCTCTGCCCCATATGGCCACCGCGACATCGCCGCGGTGGCCATCTTTTTATAGATCTCCGTTACTTCCCCGTGCTTCCGAACCTTCCCTTCCCACGCGACGTTTCCGAAAGTTTTTTCACTTCTTTTATTTTCGGGATAAGGACGGGCAATATGACGATCTGGGCGATCTTGTCTCCCCTGGAAACATGATATGGTCTCTTTCCGAGATTTATAAGAAACGCATTATACTCCCCGCGATATCCGGCATCATACACGCCAGCCATTGTGTGGAGTTTTCCATTCTTCGGAATACTCCCTTTATCCTTAATGAATGCCCCGAACCCCTTCGGAAACTCCAGAGCAAAACCAAGATCAAAGATATGGAGCTCGCCGGGTTTCAGGTCGTATTCTTCCAAAGAAAAGACGTCCATGCCAACATCTCCGGGATGAGCGTACGAGGGGAGCTTCACATCTTCGCGTAATTTTTGTATTTTGAGCGTAAACATTTTTTATTAATATTTTTCAACTTCCCGCGTTATCAATACCATTTTTATTTTCGCCACCCTAAAGACGTCCTTACTGCGAGAGCTTGACTGATATTCTTTTAAACAGACCACTCTTTTGATTCCCGCATTGATGATCATCTTCGCACAAGCATAGCACGGGGCCATATGGCAATAAAGCGTTCCGCCCTCAAGCGCCACTCCGACCCTCGCCGCATGTACAATAGCATTTTGTTCCGCGTGCGCCGTTCTGATGCAGTGCATCGATTTGCTTCCGTCTTCTTCGATAACCGTGTGCAGTTCATGCCCGACATCATCACAGTGTGGCAACCCAGCAGGCGCCCCAACGTAACCTGTCGCAAGTATCCGTTTATCTCGCACGACAACGCAGCCGCTTCTGCCTCGATCGCACGTCGCTCGCATTCCAACCGCCTCCGTGAGTTTCAAAAAATATTCATCCCAGGAAGGTTTGACGTATTTTTTAATCGGTGTTTTTTTAACGAGTTGTTTTTTCATGCCTCTACTATATCACAAAAAGACGCCCCCGAAAAAAGAGGGCGCCGGTGCACCTAGACAGCCGAACATAAAGCGGCCTTTTTTTCAAGAACAGTAAGGACCTCGCCGGTCACAGTCTCAAGCATTTCCACCTCGGAGAGACTTGTCGTATCCACCAGACGAAGCTGAGGAAATCCATCCTTCAGCTGCGAGAAAGCCCGGTTGTAACGATCAACCAAAACACCGATCGTCTGCGGGTTGGTCATCTCAGAGGGTCTATTGGTGAGCGACAACCGATCTTCGCGCGTCGTTGCCACCAGCGGGTCGCAAGTGAAGACATAGGCCAGGTCTATCTGATTCATCCAGTATGGCAACAAGAAAAAGTTCTGGATAAGCGACCTGTCCGCGTCCGTAAGCTTCCCTTTTTCTTGCCAATACATCATCCATGAATACGCATCGAACACGCAACGGTCGAAGATTACCATATCATACTGATGACCCTGTGAAAGATCGATGAGCATCTCAAGCGCATACAATCCTGTTCGGATGTTATAGAGCGGGGTCGAGCGGGAAACATGCCGGATAACTTCGGCTCCCTCTTGGGGGCAGAACACTCGGAAATCATGCCGACGCAGGAACGTGTCGAGTGATTTAATAGATGTTGTTTTTCCGGACGACGGAGAGCCCGTGAATTCAATAAAGAACGGCCGCGGAAGAAGCGACTGATCATATCGCACATCGCTCTTCAGGAAGGCGTGGAGACGAGCTGCTTGTTCGTCGTATCTTTCATGTCGAACATTCATAAAAGGTCTCCCTCGGTTTGTTTGATGTTCTTATTCTGCATGATATTATACGGGTAAATGAAAAACACGGAAGCAGACAAAAGGACGATCGTGGGTTTTGATATGGACGGGGTCATTCTTGACCTCTCCTCGCACAAGATCGCGATAGCAAAAAGGTTCGGTTTATCGATCGAACCACGCGAAACCGCCTCGGACCTCTTAAGAGAACGCTTCTCTAAGGAGGATTATGGGATTTTCCAAAGGATACTTTATACTGAGCCGGAAAGCACCCTTTCCGCGCCCCTCATTGATGGAGTCGTAGACAACTTGGAACAAATGATGCTCAACGAAACGCCGTTCCACCTTATCTCTCGCCGACGGGTCTTTCAGTTCGCGATCGAGCGTTTCAAGACGGCAGGATTATGGCCAAAATACTTTAATGAGAAGAATACTTTCTTTGTCGACCGCCCCGCGGATAAAAATACAAAAGCGCGAGAGCTCGGCGTTACTCATTTTATAGACGACGAAACTGCGATCATTGATATTCTTCACGATGTGCCGAACAAAATACTTTTCGACCCCCAAAACGCCTTCCCAAAATGGGACAAAACCCCGCGCATTCTGCACATGAGCGAACTCGGAAATTATTTATCATAAAAGAACAAGATCCGCTCCGATATAGATCGGAGCGGATCTTGTTATTGATAACTTCTGTAAAAAATTAGTCCTTGATATCGATCCCCATCGAGCGGGCCGTACCGGCAATGATCTTCGCTGCGGCATCGATGTCATTCGCGTTGAGGTCTTTCATCTTCGTCGTTGCGATCTCTCTCACCTGAGCCATCGTGATCTTTCCGGCCTTAGTAACGGTGTTCTTGCCGGAGCCTTTCGGAATCCCGGCGGCTTTCAGAATAAGTCGTGATGCCGGAGGGGTTTTAAGAATGAAATCATAACTGCGATCTTCAAAAACGCTGATCACGACCGGAATGATATTCCCCATCATGGGACGGGTCGCCTCATTGAATTTTCCGACAAAATCGCCGATATTGATACCCGCCTGTCCGAGAGCCGGGCCTACTGGAGGAGCGGCTGTCGCCTTCCCCGCTTCGATCTGAAGTTTGATCCTTTTTGTAACTTTTTTTGCTGCCATATTATTAGCTTTCTTAACTTACAATTTCCATTTGCCGATTCGTTAGAAGCCCGAACCAACAGTACTACTGTACACTAAATATTCATTTTGTCTAGATATGTCGCACCTGGAGGAAATCGAGTTCCACCGGAGTTTCGCGACCGAACATCGAGACCAAAACTTTCACTTTTCCGCGTTCATCGTCCACTTCGGAAACCTTCCCCTCCAGATCTTTGAACGGACCATCGCTTATGATGACTGCATCGCCTTCTTTCATGTCGATATTATGCTTTATCGTTTCTCCGCCCATGCGACTGAAGAGCATCTCAACTTCTTTCTGGTCGAGAGGAACAGGGGTAACACCCGCACCGACGAAACCCGTAACACGCGGGGTGTTGCGCACGACATACCAAGAATCATCGGTCACGACCATATTCACCAGTACATACCCGGGATAGATCTTTTCTTCGGTCTCGACGCGCTTGCCACCCTTAACCTTGATTTTTTTCTCAATAGGAACAATGACACTGAAGATCTTATCTTCCATGCCAAGCGACTCAATGCGCTGCTTTAAATTCCTCGCAACGGCATTTTCATATCCCGCATAGGTATGGATCGCATACCAATTGCGTTCGGTTTGTATCTCTTGTTTCGCCATAAAAAATGAGTTTAAAGTTCGAGGATTTTAAGATTCGCCCCGAACTCTGTTAATTATTTTGCAAGGAGAAGTTCCAGCGCTTTTTTACAAGCGACATCCAATCCGCCGAGCAGAAATGCGACAATGAAAGATATGGCGATGACAAGCAGGGTAAAAGCGATCGTTTGGTCCTTTGTCGGCCAACTGACGTGCTTCATTTCCGCTTTCGTTTCTTTGAGAAAATTAATGACCTGTTCCATGTTTTTTCGTGTTTTAAAAACCGCCCTCGGCAGGCGTTATTGTTATAATACTCCTCCTGCGTCAAAAGTCAATCTTATGGCAAAAACAACGTTTTTTCGATATAATGCGAGTACTATGGACAACAACGAACAACAAGAAGAAACCGTACTCACAAAAGAAGAGTTCAATAACATCGTTGCAACGCGTGTCGACACCATTGCCGATGAGTTCACTAGGGGGTTTGAGTTTCTTCAGGGGCTGGAGAGAACGGTCACCTTTTTCGGGTCTGCGCGGCTTAAAGAAGACAGTCCGTATTATCAGACAGCAAGAGAGATCGGGAGGCGAATTTCCGAATATGGAATAGGTGTTATCACCGGCGGTGGAGGAGGCATTATGGAGGCGGCAAACCGCGGCGCATTTGAAGCAAAAGGATACTCTCTCGGGCTCAACATAAGACTCCCTGCTGAACAGATGGAAAATCCGTACCTGAACGAATCGACGACATTTAAATATTTCTTTGTCCGAAAAGTATTTTTATCGTACGCCGCGGAGGCATACATCTATTTCCCGGGAGGATTTGGAACACTTGATGAATTCTTTGAGATAATGACCCTTGTTCAAACGCACAAAATGGATTCGGTCCCGATCATACTTGTCGGAAAGGATTATTGGGAAAAACTTGATTCGTTCATCCGCGAAGAGGTCTACACAAAGCGTGAAATGATAGAGGAGAAGGACATGAACCTCTATACGATCACCGATGACGTTGAAGAGGTAGTGAATATTGTTAGACACGCCCGCATACGAGCGCAACATTAACTCTGGAAAAGGCTATTGAAAAAGCCCCGATATGGTTCGGGGTTTTTTCGAGAATTCCGGCAAAATTTCAACTCGCTCCAGGGGAGTTCATCCGAGGCTCGATCATCCGAGTATTAACACTCGTAAGCCTTTTGTACTGAGGCGTCGACTGCGAGCCAACGAGTAAACGCCGCGCTTCGTCTTGAAGTAAACGCTTCATCGGAAAAGCGATGAACGATGTTGTTGTGAATGCGTTGTAAAACATGTTAGTAATGAATTTAAAGATGGCCATCTTTCATTTATTACTACGCTTCAGTTTTGTTTTTCTTTCATAGGACTTACACACTCGGCGTAAGTCCTATTTCGTTCAGATCGGACAAACTTTCTGACTACATGGTGGAGGCGGGGGCGGAGTGCCGCACGAAAGGGGAACCGCGTGAGCTTCTCTTCCCTGCCGAATATGACGGGCAAAGAAGATATTATTATCCGAGCGATCTCCAAAGATCTTTATGAACGCACCACTCCCGGTTGCTATTCCGTTTTCGAATTGCGGCGCCCCGATTATTTTCCATGTATTGCCGTGAATATCGGTGACGAACAAGCCGCCATCGGTGGTCGAGGCGACCCTCCCCGCAAGAAATCCTCTCTCGGGCGAGTTCCAAACATCGGGACTGTGCCCGGTAAATTCATGATAACACGGAACTCTCGAGACAAAAAAATCATCGGTATCTTGGGCGACTCCGGTATAATAAAGCAGGACTCCGAAAATGGCACTTATGGCGATGCTTCCGATGGCGATATTCGCCTGGCGATGTCTGTACCCATTATCTGTATTTCTGAACGAATAACTGGCGTAAAAAGCAAAAAAGGCGACAAAAACGATCCAAAGATACGGTATGACACTCAAGCTGTAAATCATCCGACTTTCCTCTAAACGGTCGTATATGTCCCAATCATTACCTAAAATGATCGTCAAGAACAGCCCGAAAGACAAACTGCCGACAGCAAGAGAAAAAGCCGAGACTGCCCATATCAGATAGTCATGAAAAAGAAACCTCCACCTTGACTGCGGGGTCAAATGTTCTTTGTGTATCTTTGCGAGAACGACCTCGCTTATATCATTCTGTTTTTCCATATCTTTTTTCATATTCTTTTTTAAACTGCGCTTTCGCCCGGTTTAAAAGCGTTCCCACTGAACTAATCGGCACTTTCAAAATATCCGAAATCTCACTGTATTCCAAACCTTCCAAGAATCGAAGAACTAGCACGTCTCGATATTCTTGTTTAAGCGTCCCCAGAATAAATTCAACTTCTTCTTTGGCATATCGAGCGCCCAGACTGTTCGCCGATTCATCCATCATGCGCAGAGCAAAAACTCCATATTCTGAACCGTCCAAGGAGACCGTTCGGGGGCGGGAAAAATTCTTCCGCATCTCGCTTACGACATGATTATGCGCAATGCGATAAATCCATGAGGAGAATTTCAATTCATGGTTAAAAGCGTTCAGGTGAAGATATGTTTTTATGAACACTTCTTGCAAAACGTCATCAACCGATTCCCCGGCACTCGGCATGATCCGCCGAACATATCGTGCGAGCGACTTTTCGTATCTTCTCATCAAGTACCCATAAAACGCCTGGTCTTTTAAGGACAAGAGGACGAGTTCTTCATCGGTTTTATTCGCATTCGTATCATCCATGAATTTGCCTCGATCTACGCTCTCTATCTATACGCGCCAACACGGTTCGATATTACAAGAAAAGAATGAGGAACAACAAGGCAATGATGATACGATACAGTCCAAAAGATGTAAAGGAGTATTTTTTAACGAATCCGAGAAAGAATTTTATCCCCGCCAAGGCGACAGCGAATGACGTAATGAACCCGACAGAAAGGACACCGAGATCAGAGGAAGAGAACGAATGAAAATTTTTAAGGATCTCAAGACCCGTTGCGGCAAGCATGGTTGGAACCGCAAGCAAGAACGAGAACTCCACTATCGTTTCCCTTTTAACACCAAGCGAAAGACCCCCGAGGATCGTAGCGGCGGAGCGAGAAACCCCCGGGATGATGGCAACAGACTGGCACATCCCGATTATGACCGCGTCTTTATATGTCATCTCTGAAATTTTATTTTTGAGATCAGACCTTGGTCTCTTTGCATACCACATCTCAAAGAATACGATGAGAATACCGCCGACAAAAAGCGATGCGACGACAAGCGATACATTATCCAAAAAATACGTTTTTACTATTTTGTAAAAAACAAGACCGATCACTGCGGTCGGGACGAACGCCGCAACAACTTTTCTTTGCGTATCACGGTCGACAAAAAGGGCACGCCAATAAAGCATCACGACCGCGAGGATAGCGCCGAGTTGGATAATGATATCAAAACTTTTCTCAAACGCGTTCGAGGAAAGTCCGAGCAATTTCCCTGCAAGAATAAGATGCCCGGTGGAAGATATGGGGAGAAACTCTGCCAATCCCTCCACAATACCGAGGACGAGGGAATGAAATAACGTCATGGTTTTCATCGTAACATATTTTCCTTACTAAACAAAAACCCCGACTTTCGTCGGGGCTCCTCCTACATACGGAAAGAACGAACGCCCACGACCTCGTCGAAAGGCGAAGGTGAAGGCATGGGGAAATCCCTATCCCCTGGTTTTTTTCCGGCAACGACCGCCAGAAGTTGTTCGCCTGAGAGCGTCTTTGCTTTTAAGAGCCCCCTAGCAAGTCTTTCGAACGTTGGGCCGTTTTGTCCCAAGATTCGTTCGGCGCATTTCTGACCGTCCTCAAAACTGAATTTGAAGTCCGGCCAAACGGTCTGTGCTCTTTTCACCAACTCCGTGGCGTTTTTCCGGTCTTTCTCTGTCCCCCATTCCGCAACCTTTCCAAAGGATACTTGCTCACCCGCCGCACCTCCGGCGAGATAACAGATCTCCTTCTGAACATCAGCAACGGTCGCCATCCTTGGGGGAGCCACCCAGATCGCTCCAAGAAAGTCGGAGCGTGGAACGATGGTTACCTTTTCAGAGGAAAGACCAAAAAAGTTCCTTACTTCCCAATGACCCGCCTCATGCCGTGAAGTATAGGTCTCTTCTATTGTCGGTATATGGGAAAGAGCCGTCCTTGAACCCATAACCGACGCACAACCCGACACGAAAACGGCTGTTACCAGAGACAACAAAATTATCATTTTTGTTCTGGCACAGATAAAGGGACACCTCCTCCTCACTTCGTGAGGGTACGTCGTTGAACAAGGTTAAACGCTATAGTATTCAAGTAAAAAAGTCAACGGAAAACACCGCGAACTTTTTTACAAAACCCCGCCGGCTAAGGCGGGGCGTCCTTACTCCTTACCATTCACACCGCACTCTACCCCCCCGAAAGGATACTGTCAGCGGTAACCGGAAGCGCTACGGACGATAAAGGGAAATCCTTATCCGAAACATCTTTTCCGACAACCAACGCCGCAATCTGCTTCTCGTTCAAGCTGCCTAAGACATATATCGCGTGCGACACGCGATGGAACAACGGTTTATGGGACAAAATTGTATCAGTTGCACACCGTTCCCCTTCCTTCAGAAGCAGACCGGAAGCCTCTTCAGCTCCGTCTTTCGCCACACCACGGAGAGAAAGGATCTTTCTCCAGAGAGAATCTTCGGCCAAAATGTCCGACAAAGAGCCGGTGTCTTTTCCGTGCATGAGATCCTCAGCCGCGCCTCCTGCGAGAACAACGCAATAGTTGGCAAAAAGGATCTCTTCATTTATAGGAGTACCCTCTTTCAGCGGACTGAGGCTGGTTGTACCTTCATAGCCAAGGATCCCAGCGGAAATAACAACCCCCTTAACTCCCAATGGCCACTCGGAGAGGCCGACAACAACATGACCCGCCTCATGGTCAGAGACCAACTTACGGCTTGGGTCTACGTCGGAATGCTCTGGGAAGAAGAATGGGGCAAAGACGACCTCCAAAACCAAGACGAGAGCTAAAGCGGCGACGGCGGAGATCTTGTGGATCTTCATTTTACCCTCCCGGGTATTTCAAAAAACTGGATAGATAATCTATATCACATAATAGAGGAAATGTCAAAGTAGCTTACATCCAGCGGCTCAAAAAAGAAAGAAAGGCGTCATACCGATGTGGCTTATACATATCCGTTGTAAAAAGCAATGATTCAGACTTCCATCCCGCAAGTATCTTTTCAAGATCATATATGATCTTTTTTCCCTCCAGGACCACTCCCGCTTCGGCGTTCCAGTCGAATGACAGAGGGTCCAGATTCTGAGAACCGACGGTCGCCTTTTCACCATCGACGAGCATAACTTTTGCGTGATTCATGCCGGGCAAAAGATAACAAACCGCTCCAAGCTTCGCGAGTTCGGCAAGATAAAAATATGTCACGCCTCTTAAATGATCCGTCTTCTCCGGAATTATGATCTCAACACGAACACCCCGAAGCATCGCTCCATGCAACTTCGCGATAAGCCAACGCCTCGGCACAAAATAAGGAGTAAACAAGACAATGGACTTTTTCGCCGACGAAATGCTTTCTTCGTAATGCCGGCGTAACTCCGAGAATTTCCCAAGCACCCCGTGTTCCAAGAACCAAGCACCAACCTTACGGAGGGAAAGTTTTTTTTCATACTTTTGAAATATCTCCCAATCTTTCCCCTTACACTCACAATACATTTTTCCGAAAGAGCGGACGACAGAAGCGACAAATCTTTTTCCCGACATACGGACCTGCAGATCTTTCCAGGGCGCGTATTGCCCGGAGATATTCACACCGCCAAGAAAAACCGTTTGTTCATCAATGATAAGGATCTTCCGATGAAGTCGGCAAAACCAGTAGCTGAAAAACAAGACTTCGGCGCCGGCAGCACGCAAACTCCTCGCCTCATCCGATGTAAGGCCGGAACTTCCGAAGGCGTCAAAGATCACTATCACGCGAACGCCTTCCCTTGCCTTCTCCTCCAACGCCGCCAAAAAGTCAAACCCTTTTGTGTCATTCTGAAAAATATACATTTCGAGATAAATGCTTTTTTTGGCCATTCGTATGGAAGAGAACATCCCTTTCCACGCCTTTTCAGATGTTGTGTAAAAGCGATAATGCATAAATCTGTAAAATTCGAAATCCGAAGCACGAAACCCGAAACACTATCAAATAATTAAAATGCAGAAATTAAAAGCATGATATAACTGTTTTGGGTTTTGAAAATTTAAAACTTTTGAATTTGTTTCGGGTTTCGTACTTCGAATTTCGAACATTATTTATTGCCTCGTCTTTGTCTCCAGAACCGGTTCCGCACCGACCGAGACCACCTGAAATTTCGTCGTCCCCAATACCTGCCCTTGATCATTGGTCACGAGAACACGCCAAAGCCCCGGAACTACCGCTGTTTTTTCGGAATATCCGCGATATCCGCGGTCGCTTCCGCCATAGATTGGGAAACGTATACGTCCGGCAAATACCCAAGACCGGCTCTCCGCGTCATATCGTTCCCAGACATGGTTAATGGTCGTATTGAGATCTGTAGGGGAAAAGACCGCGCTGTAAAAATACAGAGAGTCGCCGGGAACAAGGTGGACCGTTTCAGTTATTTCAAAAAAATGATACCACGGGAGTGGCTCTCCGCGAAGCCAATATTCTCCACCGAGATCGAGTTTTGTCACAAAATGATATATACCCGCCTCCTTGAGAGAAAGAGGGATTGGCGGAATAATATTTAAAAAATAAAGAATATTAACAACGACAAAGATCCCGGAAATACTGACAAACAAACCACGCGCGCCCTTCTTGGCCTCGTGTGGAAGCACGGCAAAAAGAAAATGAACAAGCAACCCGATGATCACAACACTTATGACGCCGGAAAGAAGAAATACCCATTGTCCCATTCGACCAAGCAAGATCGGGATAAAAAAGATAGAAAGGAACAACACGGAAACAAAAAATACCGAGAGCTGAAAGCTCAATTCCAAATACCGTTTTTTGAAAAATTCATTTCCAAAAAAGAGAAAAAGTACAATGATGAGGAACGGCCATGAAGTCGCAAGATTCGCACTCCTCATGTAAAAAATAGTGAAACCGCTGAACAAGGCACCGAACGAGAACTGTATAACAACGGGAACCCACGACTCAAGCGTTTCGAAGAATTCACCGCGCACGACCTTATACCGCACAAGATTTAAGAGTATTATCCCCCCACAAGCCAAAAGAAGCCATGTCCCGAGAATAAGGATATCGATGAACTGATCAATCCGTTGAAGCGTCAGATTATCGAACAAAAAACCGCCAACGAACACAAAAGGTTCGAGAATACGTTCATGTTTTTCATACCACTCTCCGAGTTTATGCGGGGTAATGTTCTTAAGTAAAAGTTTCATGTTCACAATGCTCCCCTATTCACACGATAGAATATCGTTTTGACGATCTCGCCAATAAACAAGTAAGATAACACGATTGACATGAGCGCGAACAAGACCGTTCCGGACAAAGGAGAGAAAGAGAGGATCTCTCCGATCGGAGTATAGGGGATGATCCAAGCAAAGAAAACAACACCGAGAGTAGAAAGGACCAGGGGCAAACTCGGGGAGCTCCGGAAGAACGGCGTGCGCTTGGTTCGAATGATATAAACGATAAGCACCTGTGTAGCGATGGACTCCATAAACCACCCCGCCTGGAACCCGGGAGCGTTCAAGCTGAAGATCTTGTACAAGGCAAAAAAGGTCAGAAAATCGAACACTGAACTGGCGAGGCCAAAGACAAAAAGATATCTCCCGAAACCGTTCATGTTCCAACGAAGCGGTTTTTTGATATCTTCTTCGTCTGTGTTGTCCGTTGAAAGCGTCGACTGCGACAAGTCATACAAAAAGTTGTTAAAAAGTATCTGCGCGGGCAACATCGGAAGGAACGGCAAGAAGGCCGATGCGCCGACCATCGAGAACATATTCCCGAAATTCGAACTGAATCCCATCTTAATATATTTGAGAGTATTCTGAAAAGTTTTCCGCCCTTCGGTCACACCATCGCTCAAAACTTCAAGACTTTTATTGAGCAGAATGATATCGGCTGTCTCCTTTGCAACGTCAACCGCATTGTTGACCGAGATCCCCACGTCGGCCGCTCTAAGGACCGGCGCATCATTGATACCATCACCCATATATCCAACCACATGCCCCCGCTTGCGCAAGGCCGAAATGACGCGCTCCTTACCTTCGGGAGAAACGCGCGCAAAAATAGTTGTTGACTCCGCCTTTATCCCCAACTCAGAATCCGAGAGAGCGGTGATCTCGCTGCCGACCATGACACCGCGTACGGACAAAGAGATGTCGCGACAAATGCGCTCTGTCAATATCTCACTGTCCCCTGTCACGATCTTCACTTCAATATGAAGCTTTTCCAGTTCTTGTAACGCAGCAAGTGATGTCTTTTTGGGAGGATCCAGGAACGCTGCAAATCCAAGAAAGGCCATCTCTTTCTCTTCCTCTGGCTTATACACGTTGCGCGCTTCTTTAGGGATCACTTTTCGCGAAACACCGAGCACACGATAGCCATCAGCAGAAAGAGCTTCGAATTCTTTGAGTATCTCTTTCCGAAGGTCATCGGAGAGCGGTTGCTCCGTACCCGACAAATCGTAAAAATCACAAATACCAAGGACATCTTCCGGGGCGCCTTTGGTGATCATAATTCGATCATCTCCACGATCGACAACCATGGAGTCGCGGCGGCGATGAAAATCAAAAGGGACTTCGTCTACTTTTACGAACGGAGAAATGTCCATTTTTGCACGTTCGCATATCGCCGTATCAAGAGGGCTTTTTACGGCAGTGTACATGACACTGGAAACATACGAATACAGCATCACTTCTTCCGAGTCGTTCCCTTTGCCGTCCAAGCACTTCACTAGTACGATATGGTCTTCTGTGAGAGTACCGGTCTTATCCGTACAAAAGATATCCATGGCACCGAAATTCTGAATAGAAGGAAGATTTTTAACGATAACCTGTTTCTTTGCCATAACCAGGGATCCGCGAGCGAGCGATACGGAGAGAATGACAGGCAAAAGCTCTGGGGTCAGTCCGACCGCTATCGCAATAGAGAACAAAAGTGAGGTCAAGAGACCGTGTCCCATCCAAGAATTTATGGCGAAGACCATGACCACCATAACAAAGGTAAGTCGGATAATAAACGAGCTCATGTTTCGAAGACCGCGGTCAAAATCCGTTTCCGGTGGAACATTCGAGAGCGTTTCAGCAATGCGTCCGCATTGAGTTCTCCCCCCGGTGCGGAGAACCACAGCTGTTCCAAAACCGGTAATGACACTTGTCCCGGCAAAAGCGAATGAATTGGAATCAAGGGGCATGTCCTCTCCGTCTTTCAGAAGATCGTTCCATGCCTTTTCATCCGTGTGCTTTTCAACGGGGAGAGACTCCCCTGTGAGCGTCGACTGATTGACAAAAAAGTCATCCGCGACAAGCATTCGGCAATCTGCCGGGATTACGTCCCCCGCAGAAAGATCGATCACGTCGCCGGGAACCAACATATGGAGAGACACCTCTCGTTTTCGCCCGTCACGCCAGACGGTTGCCGTCGAAGCGACCTGCGCGATCAAATGGTCTGCGACTATCTGAGATTTTCGCGTATTCACAAAATCCATCACAGCCGAGAAAAACACCATGATAAGGATGATGCTTGCGTTTATCGCCTGTCCAAGGAACAATGAGAATATCGAAGTCCCTATCAACATGAGCAGCAGCGGACTGTTAAACTTTTTTATGAAAGCAACGACCGGTCTGACATGCTTTTTCTTGTAAACAATGTTCAAACCATACTTCGTTTGTCTCCTTATAACATCAGACGTCGACAGTCCAGAAAATTCAGGCCTCTCTTTTTTAGAATGGTTATTCATGGTAAGTATTGTATCACACGGGGGAGTATCAGTATAAGTACGGGATGTTAGATCTTCTTTTTTTTGAGCCAAAGCGAATTTTCGACTACAGACAAACTTGAGAGTGACATCGCGGCGCCGGCAATTATGGGAGAGAGAAGCCAGCCGAAGAATGGGTAAAAAATACCGGAAGCGAGGGGGATGCTCACGATATTGTAAATAAATGCCCAAAAAAGATTTTGGCGGATGCCTTTCATCGTGACACGTGATAAGTTCACAGCCTTTACCAACTTTGAGATATCACCATGCAAGATGGTTATCCCGGCAGATTCAATGGCGACGTCCGTTCCTGTCGCCATGGCGATACCGACATCAGCCTGTGCAAGCGCCGGCGCATCGTTCACCCCGTCTCCGGCCATGGCGACTATGTACCCTTCTTTCTGGAACGTTCTGATCGTATCCAACTTATCTTCCGGAAGCGCTTCAGCGATGATGTGGTCGATCGCCACCTCACGCGCAATGCGTTCCGCAGTGTTCTTGTTATCACCAGTCAACATCACCACCTTGATCCCCATATGATGGAGACGTGATATGGCAAGGATCGAATCAGGTTTGATAGCATCAGCGACCATCATTACGCTTAAAACTTTTTCTGCCGTTGCGAGCATAACCGGCGTCTTTCCTTCCAACGTCCCTTTTTCTATCCTTTTCTGGTCAAAGGAAATGCCGAGGTCATTTATGAACGCCACATTTCCGATATAATACCAGACCCCATTGATCTTTCCTTTGACCCCCTTCCCTTTGACAGACTCGAAGGCTTCAACCGGAAGTGCGGCAATCTTTTTCTCCTTGGCATACTCTCCCACAGCACGAGCTATCGGGTGCTCAGACTTTTTTTCAAGCGAGGCAAAGAGTGGAACCACCTCATTCTCCGTTCGTTCCGTGAGTGCTTCGATCGAAACGACCTCCGGCCTTCCTTTTGTGATCGTTCCTGTTTTATCTACCACGAGAAGATTCACGGCTTCAAGTTTTTCAAGCGTACTTGCGTCTCTGACAAGGATCCCTTCACCTGCGCCTTTTCCAACCCCGACAATGATCGCAGTTGGGGTTGCCAAACCGAGCGCGCAGGGGCAAGCGACCACCAAAATACTTACGAGAGAGACCAACCCAAAAGAAAGAGCCTGCCCGAAACCCAAATAATACGAACCTACGGCGATCCATGAAGCAAAGGTTATAAAAGCAATCACAAGTACAGCAGGAACGAACACTCCGGAAACCTTATCCGCAAGCGTCTGGATAGGTGCCTTGCTTTCCTGTGCGTCTTCGACCATTTTTATTATGTGGGCAAGCGAGGTCTCTTTCCCAATTCGCGTAGCTTGAAAAGTAAAAGAACCGGACACGTTCATCGTGCCCCCAACGACGGCGCTGTTCACAAATTTTTCAACAGGCATCGGCTCACCGGTGATCATCGATTCATCAATGTATGAAGTTCCTTCGACAATAATACCGTCCGTGGGAATCCTTTCTCCCGGTTTGACGATAACCCGATCACCATGAACAACTTCTTCCGCGGGGATCCTCGCCTCTTTTCCGGCACGCAGAACAAGAGCGGTCTTCGCTTGTAAATTCAAAAGTTTTTGAATAGCATCCCCTGTCCTTAATTTTGAACGTTCTTCTAAATATTTCCCGAGGGTGATAAAGGTTATGACAACGATAGTCGTATCGTAATATGTGTTATCGGAATTGAAGAGCGGATGAATACCGCTACCAAAGATACCAGCGGCCAAACTATAGAGGTACGCTGAGACGGTCCCCATTCCGACCAAAGAATCCATATCCGCAATGCCGTTCTGTAAAAAACGTTTCAGACCAAGAAGATAGGGCTTCCCGACAACGATCAACATATATGCCGCAAAGATAGGCATCAGGAACATTACAATGCCATCGAGTGTAGGAGGCATGTCCGGAATAACCTTAAGCTTCGCGAGGGAGCTCCATATCATCGTTGCAACACTAAACACAGCAAGAGGTATGGCGGAAAAGATCTTGACCTTCATGTCAGCCAATCGTGCAAGTCTTTCTTTTTTTGTCAGCCGCGCATCATCACGAGAATGAACAATGAGCGAATACCCGTACGGTTCGATCCTCATGGAAAGTTCATGAGCATGAACCTTGGATTCGTCAAAATCTATTTTTGCGGTCTCGCTTCCGGAATTGACCACAACCGAGCGGACCCCGGGAACTCTTCCGAGGGTTTTTTCTATAACGGCGGCGCACGACGCGCAATCCATTCCTTTGACTTGAAAAGTTTTTGGTTCGTTCATTTTTTATCTATCATGAAGTTCGTTCATAAGCGAAGTATGAACCTCTTCAACGGTACGTTCTCCGTCTATCTCAAAAAAATCATAATCACGATCGCGACGATAATAATTCACAGCAGGAATGACATCGCGTTCATACCAAGATAAACGCTTTCTGATACTTTCGGCGTTGTCATCCGTTCGCCCCTCGGTCTTCGCTCGCGCGAGTAAGTGCTCAATGCTCCATTCCTCTGAGACCTTAATATGCACAACTATCGGCTGTCCCCGCTTGAAAAACTTCAGTGCCATATCAAGGTGTTCAGCTTCATCAAGACTGCGCGGTGAACCATCAAGGATCAGATGTTCGGTGCCTTTCAAGTTCTTCACAAAAATATCGGACCAAAGCCACATGGCGAGAAAGTCCGGTAAACGTTCACCGTTCGCCATTGCCTCCTGGGCGATCTTTGCGGCAAAACCGTCTCCTTTTGAGAATTCTCGAAAATACTGACCCATCTGCAAATAAAAGATGGGCGTCTCGGCATCGCGCCTTTTCATCTCATTCATCAAAAGCTTGATCTGGGTCCCCTTTCCCGACCCCGAAGCCCCTATGAAAATGTAGGTTTGTTTTTCCATTTTTATTCTTTTACGAGAGGGTGTTCCTCTCTCCATTTTTTATAAATTTCGCTAGCAAGATGACCTTCATCTTCATGGGCTTTCGTCAGATTTTCAGAAACGGTCTCAGCTGCGGTTTCAAAGCCAGCACCATAGTCAAGATAGGTTCTTCTTATAGATTCAGCAAAGAGATCGCGAGGTCTCTTAACCACTCCCCCCAATAAATGTTTTTTAAGGATACCAGACTCTCCCGGCTGTCCGACGATGAATTCTTTTCCCCATCGACCCCGTATTCCTTCGGCGTAATCGCCCATATGGGGTGCGGAGATCGTTACAATGTCAAAATCAATGTCTAATTTTCTTAAGGCGTTAACGAGAGGGTCCAGAGATACTCCGGTATGAATGCTGTCGGTGACCACTAAAGCCTTGACCGATCCATTCTGTTCTTTTTCTTGAAGTTGTTTTTTTACCGAGGAAAGATACTCCTCTACTTTTTTTTCTTTATCTTCCTTTTCGGATGTCTGTGCCCAATTTGGATGTTTAGCACCCGCAATAAATCTTGTTATTGGCCGACCAAAACCATGCTCATCATAGACATCGTCAACTATCCTTTTAAATATAAGGGTCGGCACCCTCCCAGATGCATCATCCCCAATGATCAATTGATACTCCCCGCGTTCAATTGCCGGACCGATGGTTTCAAGGATTTTTTCAACAGGAGAGCGAAGATCTTCGATCTCTTTGACGTTATACGGCTTCGGTTCTTGCTCATTTTGTCCCGGCTGCTGTTCCATATCTTTAAGTATAAGCCATTTCTTGGTATTATTCCAAACATATGACAAACAAAGAACAATACCTGATCAAAAAGATCACCGAAAAGGACGGGATGTCTGCATGGCTCGTCGACGGCGAAAAAATAAGAAAAGAGATCGATGAGAATTTCGTGCAATTCGATCAGCACGCACATATTCCTTTTATCCCGACCGATGAAATATGGATCGACAAAGAATCAAACGAGGACGAGCGAAAATTCTTCATTGACCACGTTCTACGCGAAAGAGAGTTCACGAACCAAGGGATGACCCTCCAAAAAGCCATCGCGAAAGCGAGCCGGCTTGAAACACATATTCGACATTCACTGCCACGAGCGCGAAAGATCCTCGAATCACATCACTCAAGGACCGAGGCGCTGGCAAAGATACACCAAGAAAAATGGAACGAGTATTCGACCGATGATTTCACTGTTTGGCTTATCGACGGCGAAGCAGTTCGGGATCTCTACGATAATGAATATGCCGAAGGCGGACACGACTTGGTATTTCCATGGATCCCCCACCAAGAAGTATGGATCGAGAAGATCTTATCACCCAAAGAAAGAACGTTCATCCTCGTCCATGAGCTACATGAACGTTTCCTCATGTCGCCGGCAGGGGGCGGAAAGGATTACCCTCACGCACACAAAGGAGCAACAATCATTGAGGATCGTTTTCGAGAGAGTGAGAACGAGGAAGAACTAAAAGCGAGAATACGAGAGGAACTGAATAACAATCTTAGGGGATAACTAACTCTCATTCCCTTTTTCAAAAAAGCAGAACTCTTCTTGCAGTGTTTTAAGCACGTCATCAACAGGCAGGCCTATCACGGTCGAAAGGTCTCCGCTTATTGCTTCCACTAGTTCACCGCCGCCGCCCTGTATCGCATAAGCGCCCGCTTTATCGAGAGGCTCGCCGGTGGCGATATAGGATTCAATTATCTCTTCCGAAAGAGGCTTCATTTTGACGCGAGTTTCAGAAGTATGTGAGACGAGTTTGCATTTCTCTAAATGGGCCACCGTAAAACCGGTCACAACCGAGTGTTCTTTTCCGGATAAACTTCGGAGCATCTCTCTCGCCACTTCCGGCGTATGAGGCTTTCCCAAGATCCGATCTTCGTGAACAATGAATGTATCCGCCGCAATGACCACCGCATCGTTATACCTGGCGGCGACTTTCATAGCCTTTTTCATAGAAAGGTACTTTGCGAGGCCGGACGGAGTAAGACGGAGATCCATCTCCTCTTCATATTCGCTTGGGACAATATCAAAGACAAACCCCGCTTTTTCAAGGAGCTCTTTCCTTCGAGGAGATATGGAAGCAAGGATAATCTTTTTCATGAGAACTAGGAAGATGGATCGTTCACCTTCCCCAAGAACAATATCTGCCCCGTGGTATTTTCAAGGATAACAAAGATAAATGGGTGATCTGCACGAAACTCAGGAACGGGAACGGGGGCCAGGCCCAGCACCATTGCAACTCCCGTAGCCGCGGCGGCCTCGGTTCCCTCTTCATCCACGGCGACAAAAGCTTGGTGTATCACGTCACTAATCAAAAGGTCTTTGTTCCCGGTCATTCCCGAAAAGTCAGCCGCGCCAGTGAAAGCTTCGGCCATCCCGAGAGTTTTAAAGGTATCGGCAAGCGATAATTTTTTATCAAATTTGAATTTAGGCAAAAAGACATTGACTTCATTCCTACCGGAAGCAACGAGAGACTGCAGAACCGTCGCCGGATAAGAGTTATTCGCCGTAAATCTTTCCGCCAGATTTATATAATTATCCCCTTCTTTCTTCGGCAGGAGTACGACCATCGAAAGACGGTCTCCTTTGTACGGCAGCAAGACGGCCTGCAACGCATAATCTTCATAATAATTGAAGTTCGTCTGCTTGTTCATCATCTGCACCTTTACGGTGCTCACAACCGGATAGCATGGCGCCTTAATGCACTGCACATCTTTCTCTGCATTGAAATTTGCCTCTTTGGTATTCTTTTTGTCGAATGATTCTTTCCATTTTCCCTTGAAATAAACCGCGTTCGTAAGAACGAGACGCGTTCCCTCGTTCACTGATCCTTTTGGCATCAGGTCTTTTATCTTATCCATAGTCTGCTTTGCAACCCAATTGTTTATCGTCACACGCGAAGCTTCGGAACTTTGCTTAAAATCAAGGTTGGTGACCTTTCCTCCGTAATATTTTCCGACAAGGCTAAAATACGCGGGAAGAAAAGCGTATCCTTTCTCGGCCCACAAAGCATTTGCGGAACTGAGCGCGTAATCCGAACTCGGTTTGTTGAGGGTATTCGTAATATTCGCAAACGAAGATCTTCTGGCATTATCGTCAGAAAAAAAGTTCAGAACACTACTCATCTCGGTGGCGGTAGTTCCTTTCGCCCCCTCATAAGTCATCGCAAGTGCCGATGAAATGCTCCACGGCGAGACGAAGACATTGCCGGATGCGGCGCCTCCGACCTTTGACTCGGCAAATATTTTCCAAGCAAATCCATTGTTATCTTTTACAAACCGGGCAAGACCATCATTTGTTACACCCGAATCATCGACCTGTGTTTGCCCCACTGCTTGTGACGGTTGCTGCGATGGGCTGCCGGAAACAGGATTTCCGCCGGATAATTGCCCACGCGTTCTATAAAAAGCAAGGACCCCTGCAATGACAAGAACGACTGCCACTAAAATTATGACAACAACAACGCTTCCTTTTTGTGTGTTTTTCATAGATACATAATACCAAAAAAAACAAAGAAGAACATCGCGGGTTGACTTAACGTTCTTCTGGACATACCCTTATTACAGGTTCAGTCTTTTGAAAAAGGAGGTGATACATGCACACACACGAACCGCTCGCGGAAAAACGGGAGCTTCGCCTGTATAATACCGCTTTTCTGCTCTCCGTTCTTACCGCCGTGATAGAGTTCGCCGCCTCCTTCGTTTGGGGTTCGGTCGCGCTATTCTCGGATGCCGCGCATATTGTAAGCGATGGGTCAACATATGGATTGCTTGCCCTGGTCGTCCTCGCTTCGCGCTTTTATCCGTCGCGCGAGATGTCGCTCAACAAGTTAAGCGTATGGATCGCGTGGGCATTCTTGCTCGTCGCAGACATCATGATCTTTCGCGAAGCGATCTCGCGGATCATTAGCCCTCATGATATTCTCGCCGGCTGGACGCTTTTCACGGCTGTGCTTGGACTGGTGTTGAACGCGATAATCGTTCGAATGATGCACAAAACACCGAAAGACGAACATAACATTCGCCACAGCGCAATGTGGTCGCACGCGATCTCAGATCTGCTCGTTTCGGCCGGAGTCATATTCTCCGCGGGGATCGTCCTTATTACGGGGATCCAAGCGGCAGACTGGATCGTCGCCCTTGTTGTTGCCGGTTATCTCTTTGTCGGTCCTTTTCTTGCGCTCACAAAGCAGATCATGCAAGGAGAGTGGGAACTTTCACACGAACACCATCACGACGATGAGCACGAAGACTAAAAAAACGCCAACGCCCACACCTCGGTAATGAGATGCGGGCGTTTTTACCGCGATTTCTATTTTGCTCTTTCGATCCTTCGCTTATTTAAAATCGGGAAAAAATACATATAGAGGCCAGAGACAAGCATAAGAACGAGCACCACTGTAAAATAATCACTAAGACGATTATGGACAAACCGGACCATTCCAAGGTCGAACGATACAAACCAGGACGGATGCCCGAGCATTGTCCCGGTAACAGCCATAACGACGATTAAAACGGTGATGATAAGAACAAACAGACGATGTATCTTTTTAGACAGAAAGTGAAGCTTTACCATAAGAATGTTTTTAGTTCGCCAACTCGCCCACAAATAGAGATGCTAGTTCTTTTTTTGCGTTATCCGAAGTGCCGGCGCCGAACCCCTTCGAATTAAAAGCTGCTGTCCCATCCTTACCACAATAAGGAAGGATAAGGTCTTTTCCGTCGGGATAAGCATTCATATAGCTTGTTGCATCATAAACTTTTCCATCGACGACCACCCAGCAACTTTTCTGGGTATTATGTTTCGCGATCTGTGCCGCAGTATACTGATCATAATCCCTCACCGGGTTGATTGGTGCCATGTTTTTTATGACCTCTTTGTCTCTCGCGGCCTGTTTCGCATCAGCTTCTTTCTTCAGCTCCGCCGCCTTTGCAGCGTCAACGGCTTTTACGGCTTCAGGTGAAAATCTCGTTTGGTACTCACGCCAAAAGAATACCGAAAGTAGAGCGAGAACAATAACAACGATAACGCCGATAAGAATTTTTATTTTCATATTTTTAGTATATCAAATACATTTAAATTTCCAAAAACAAATTCCATTCTAATTTTTAAGATCCCCAGCATACAGAGAAACCAGGTCATTTCCCGCCCGCCGAGATCCCGAGTGCTGCCCCTCGAACGCCTGCGTTCCATCGGCTCCGCAGTATGGAGTTATTGTTCTCGCACCGCCCGGGTGAGCCGAAAGATAATTTGTCATGTCATATACTCTTCCGGAAACGATCATCCAACAATCTTGTCGTGTCCCATGTTTTGAGACATCGGACACGGTGTACTGTCCGGACATCGATGTCTGGGAAACGTCGCCAACCGAAGGAGAACCAACCGTGGTTTTCGCGCCAAGATATTGTCCGGACGGAACAGTCGTGGGAATATATGAGTTTTGCGTATTATCGTATTTCCACCCGAAAAATATTGCCAAAGCAACGACGACGCAACTGCCGATAATTCCAAAGATAATTTCATTTTTCATTTTGGTAAGTTTTTGCGAGATCTCTCGAATGAATGCCACGGATCTGTTTTTTGATGGCCGAGTCGAGCAAATATATTATATATATTATATTTTTGCGATGAAAGACCTTTTTCAGTAAGCTCATCCCATGAAAGCGGCGTCGCAACAGGCGCACTGTTCCGGGCGCGAACACAATACGGCGTCACGGCTGTCGCTGCGTAGGCATTGCGCAAATAATCGATAAAAATTCTTCCCTTTCTGCTTTTTATTCTTGTCTCCGTCGTAAACAAGGACGGTTCTTCGCGTGCGATTTCATCCGCCACACATTTGGCAAATTCACGAACCCTGTCGAAGTTGTCTTTTCTGGAGAGGGGGACGACAACATGAAGACCGGAACTCCCCGTAGTCATAACAAAAGGGACCAACCCCCGTCCTTCAAGAATTTTTTTCAATCGACGCGCCGCATCGCATACATTTTCAAACTTTCCGCGGTTCCCCGGATCAAGATCAAATACCAGTTTTTCGGGATAATCAAGCGAATTCTTTTTTGAAAGCCAAGAATGAGGAGTGATGCAATCTTGCTCGGCAAGATAGACAAGAGTTGCCGAATTTTCAACAACTACCTCTTGCTGTTTTCCCCCCTCTTCCTTCAAAGGTATCGAAACGCGACCCACCCATTCTGGAAAATAATCCGGTATCTCCTTTTGATAAAATCCGCCCTTGCCTATCCCGTCAACATATCGCTTCATCGATATAGGATGCCCCTTGAGATACGGCAAAATCTTTTCCGCCGCTTTTTCGTAATACGCGGCAAGATCGAATTTTGTGACGCCGTCTTTCGGGAAAAGCACTTTGTCGGGATGCGTAATCTCGATAACATGGCCATCGACTGAAATTGTTTTGGTTTCAGTATTCATATAGATACAGAATACTAAATTTAAACGAAAAAGTCCCCCGTTTTTCGGGGAACTTTTTTGAAGGCTATTTTTTCACTTTTACCTCAACCTTCTTTTCTTTTACTTTCTCGACTTTCGGCATTGAGATATGAAGGACTCCATTGTTGTATTCAGCCTCTATCTTTTCTTGGTCTACGGCGGCGGGAAGCGGAACTATCCGCTCAAAAGAACCGCGCCTAATCTCCTTGCTATAATAATGTTTTTCTTTTTCTTCCTTTTCTTCACTGTGCGAACCGGCCACTCTGAGGTAATTGTCTTCGACCGAAACCTCTATCTTATCGGGGTCGATACCCGGAATATTCATCTCGGCAAGAATCTTTCCGTCTTTTTCAAAAACGTCCACTGCCAGGTCCGCCCCAACCTTCGGAAATGAGACCGAAGAAAAATCCTCAAAGAACTTATCAAATTGCCCAAACGGCTCCCATTTTATGAGGGACATAAAAAAATATAAAGATTATTTATAACAACATTATCGCGCCCGACATTATGCGAGATAACATTATTATAGTAATAACCTTATTGATATGATACAAGTGGAAAAGTCGGGGGAAAATTAGAAAAAGAAATGCTCCCGCGTTTCTTTTTCACTTTTGGGTGCCGTGGTAGAGGATATTAGAACTGTGTTTATTAAATCGGACAATATAGGTAATTTATATTCCCATATTTACTATAAATTCTTTGCAAACAAAACATCCTGCCGATAATCACTGATTTCTGAAAGTTTTGCGGCCATTTCTTTTATGTACGCGTCTTGACTCCAATTATTATCTTTTGGCATTTTCCTGACAATGACGTGTACTAATCTCAAAAGAATAAGCGTTTGAATATCCCGCATCATGCTTTTTACCTCATCTTTTTTCAATCCGTACTCTTCAATAAAACGAGCAATGTTTTCCTTACCGGTATTCCAAGTATAAATTTCTGCCAATTCGCTCTCCGGGGTCCGATTTCCTGTTGCTGTTTCCCAATCAATAATATAAATTACCCCCGTTGGGTCAATAATTACATTGTTTGGCGATAGATTGCCGTGGCAAAGCGTGGGAGAAAATCTCCAAACGTAAGTTTCTTTTAACCTGCTTTCGATTTTTTCTGACAGTTCTTTCGAAAAAACATTTCTTACGACAAAATACTCGCCCTCAAATAAACCTGAAATAAATTTTTCATAGTCTAATCGTAAATTTGACGCAGGTATTTTGTTTATCAAACTTGCGTATTGCCCAAGAGTAAGCCAAATTTTTTCTAACTCGCTAGGGGCATCAGCACCTTGGGTTCCCTCTATAAACTCTTGTAAAGAAAAAGCATAACCATCGACCGTTCCCAATTTAAAAATTTCTGGAGTAGGAATTCCCGCGTTCTTTACAGCTTCAGCGCACCATTTCTCTTTTATATAGAGTTCAAGTGTTTGCTCGAGATTCCTTAATCTAAGAATAATTGGGACATTGTTTACAACAACCTTAAACACGTGATTATTTTTACCCTTCCCTTTAATTTCTTCAATCAAAAACGGTGTAGTACTGAATTCTTGTTCAATAATTTTTTTAACTAATTCGTCCATATCAAAAGCATAGCACGGTAAAACTAAAAGGTCATTTGTCACTCAGCAATACAAAAAAGAAACGCTCTCGCGTTTCTTTTTCATTTTTGGGAGGCATGAGGGGGTCGAACCCTCGATGACAGTTCCACAAACTGTAGTGTTGCCGTTACACTAATGCCTCCATTAATTTTTTGCGTTCGACTTCGTCGTGATGGACAAGAAAATGACAATTACAACAAAGCCACGCAAGATTCCTTAACTCATTATTTATCCTATTTTTGTCTATGTGATGCACCTGAAGCACCCTCGTGTCGATTGTACCACATAATCTGCATTTTTTGGGAATTTTATTTCTCGAAAGCACGCTTCGATAGACATACCTCCCATTTTTCCAGTTTATATGTTTTTGACCGATAAACTCAGTATTTCTCCACTTCGCCTGACAAGATTTTCCGCAAAAAAATTTATTGCTTTTTGATCTTTTCAAAGACTGGAGAGCCTTATAAACTTCTGCCCCACAAACAAAGCATTTAACATTTTTTCCTTTCCGTATACCCTCATGATGGCAAGTGGCCGAGCAATATTTCCCTCCCCCGTTTTTCACGAAGTACGGCTTAGTCTTAAATTCTTTTCCGCACGTTTTGCACTTTTTAACGAGGGGCATCTCTAAATAATAACAATCCCCAAAATAAAAGTAAAGAAAACGGTTTCTAAAAAATTCCACAAACCCTAGTGCTAACCATTACACTATAGGCACCATCTTGTTCCACTTTTATATCACAAAAGCGACAAAAAAACCAGCCCCGAAGTATGACACCAACCATCGTTCCGCATAAATAAGAAAGCAAGAAGCAGAATCGCTGTATCTTGAGGGATTGCTCTTATGGAAAAATTCGAAATACGAATATCGAAATACGAAGCAAATTCAAATTCTCCAAAGACAAAGCTCAAAACACGAGCGTTCGGGTTTTAGAGTTTCTGTCTTTTGTGGTTGTTTCGAGTTTCGTGCTTCGTATTTCGAATTTCCGATTTCCCTACATGAAATCCAAAGAAATAGGTTATCCATGCGCGGCTTTCATTTCTTTATGGAGAACAACCCACGAGACGATAAGTGCGGCCAAAAAGAGAGACGCGCCGTAAAAGCACGGGGTTGCGAATGGTGTCGTCATCGGAGCACCGGAACAACCGATCTGACTTCCGTACATATAGTCCAAATAAAGTTTTGTGAAATTGAACCCACCAAAAAGAGCGCATCCGACCAAAAACCACGAAAGATATTTTTGTTGGCGCACCTGCGCTACCAAATCTTTCTTTTTAAAGATGACCCAGGTCCACGCAAGGGTACCGAGAAATCCGAAAGCACCATAAAAGCATGGGGTTGTTACAGGGTTCGGAACAGTACAACCGGCGACATCCAGTAGTTTTCCGCCTGCGCTGAAATAGCGGGCAAAGTCATCATATACGGCTTTCCACGCGACGAGGTTCCCCAGAAAAAGGGTGGTAAGTTGCGTAAGATAGTATTTTTTCATAATCTCGTTATTTAACTATACCATAGTACGCAAAAACGCCGCAATATATTGCGGCGTTTTTGAGTTTTCTTTTTTAGTGTCCAAAGATCCACGTTATCGGGATAGCCACAGCAGAGAGGAAACGATTGATCTGTGCAGCGGATTGCTCGCCCATACTTCCCGGGACAGCGTTCACGGGTACTTCGGGGGGAAATGGCGGCACAATCGTCGTTTTGCTCCCACAAGGAGCAAATTCGCATTTCGGCGGAACTCTTCCAACCGATGTGCCGTCAGGGCATATTTTTGCTTCCATTGTACACATCACCTGCCCTCCTGCCGCACCGCCAGATGTTCCGGTGGCCGGAACCGGCGGGAGAGGATGACGGTTATCCCATCCTTCTACTGGTATTGTTGGATCAACAGTCACGGTCTCGTTACTGACAGCTGTTTCTTCACAAGGAGTGAATTCGCAATTCGGGGGCACTCTTTTAGCATATTTTCCGTTCGAACATTTTTTGACGTCTGCTATACATTTAACATTACTGCCGCCACAAGGAGCAAATTCGCATTTCGGCGGAACTCTTCCAACCGATGTGCCGTCAGGGCATATTTTTGCTTCCATAGTGCAAGCCACATGACCTCCGGCTCCCGGGGTCGTAGAAACAGGCGGTTTATTCTCGGTAACACACTGAACAAACTTCTTTCGCACCCCTTCGGTCATCGTGGACGTCGTCATCTGTGATGTATCAGAGTTTCCAGTCGCGAGAATATAGCACTTCTTGGTTATTTCAGTTAATTGAGCAGTGGCCGAAACAACATTAGGGACAGGGGTCGGGTTGTGCTCATTGAGGCACTTGGTGAAGCTTTTTCGCACCTCTTCGGTCATTGTGGATTTCGTAACGTTCGTTGTATCGGAACTTCCAGTCGCGACAACGTAGCATTTTTTCACAACTTCAGAAGCTTGATTTGTTCCGGGTATGATCTTTGGGTTCGGAACCGCTTTGTTCTTATTGATACACGACGTAACTTTCCCTTTCAATCCCGGGTCAATGTTAACAGATTCAGCTCCAGAATTGATCTGTTCCCAAACCACCGGCGCCGCTTCCTTAATACAATCAAGTGATGCTTGCGGCAAATTCTTTAAAGAGCTATTTTCCACAACTTTTACAGCCTGACTCTCAACCGGTTTTTGAAGTGCGTTCACAACAGAGACAAGTCCGTGTTCTTTGGCATATTGCAAACAGATATCTTTATTTGCCGGATCGGCGCAAAATGCCTGGCAAGATTCCGGAGAATCGCACCCCCCGGGGCCGGCAAGGTTACCGGATTGCCGAACTTCCGCCTTCACAAAACCCATTTGGACGGCAAAATCAACACATTCCGCTTTATGCGTTTTGTCCGAACAATATTTTTCACATTCGGCTTTCGTTGAACACCCGCCCGGAAGTTGTCCGCTTTGCGCTAAGCTGGAAAGCTTTTGGACTTGAGCGACCGCCACAGCGGCTTTGCCTTTCGTTATACCGGCTTTTTGCGCAAAGTCGGCGCACTCTTCGGCATGACTGAATTGACCGCAATATTGGATACATTCGTTGTTCGTCTGACAATTTCCTGGAGTGGTTCCACCTGTTTTGAGAAAAGCTTGTATCTTTTTCCCCTCATTGTAATTGGCTCCTTTTAACCCGTTCTGTTCAGCAAATGTGACACACTCGTCAATGTTCTTTACGTCCGTGCAGTACTGATTACAATTCGCCACAGAATTGCATTTTCCCGGAGCTTTTCCTGTCTTAATTTTCGCGGCAAGTGTTTTTGCTCGCGCAACCGCGGTTGCATCGGCGATACCGTGGTTCTTTGCAAAAGTCGAACACGCCTCTATGTTTTCGGATTTTTCACAATACAGATGACACTCTTCCTTGTTGGCACAACCCCCAAGCTCGGAAACCGGGTAAGCGATGTTTGCGGTCGGCACAGGAGCATTTACCGTTGCCGTTGTCGCCGTCGTTTCGACAGAGGTTGTCGTGACAACCGCGCTCTCGTTTGATGTTGCCGTTCCCTCTTGCGCGTACACCGACGCTCCCGCAATCATTAAACCCGCAACAGCGCACGAGAAAGCGTATGAAAGTATTTTTTTATATTTCATAGTGATGATTAAAAAGGATTTACATAAGCGTCACCGATAGGATTCGCTATAGTGTCTTCGGTTTCGGGAAGCTTGTTCTGTATCGGGTTTTGTTCTTGCGCCTGATTATAGATGTCGGTTCCAACGGTCTGCGGAGTAACTCTGCCCACAGGCAGAGAGGCCACGGGTGACATCATGAAATTCACGTAGACCGCGAGACCGGCAATAACAAGAACGATAATTAGTATAAGAGCGATCGTTATTAATCTTTTCTTTCCGCCTGCCGCCACGGGCGGAAGGGGTGTTGTCGCGGGATCATTTCCCGCAATAGGAGGTGTATTGTTATCCATGATCAAAGTATAACAAGAAATCAAAAAACGTTATCCACAAAAGTAAGCAAACGATTCCTCGTTTGCAACTTATAAAAAACACCGACAAAAATCGGTGTATGAATACAAACCTTATTCCCTCAAAGCTTTCGCGAGTGTTTCTTTCGCCTCCTCCCCACCCTCCGATTTATTCCGTGGGGGGGGCAATGACGAGAGGACGACGGACGGACGACAAAAAAAAGGGGGTGGGGCGGAGTGCCGTGGCAAGAGAGGAATCTTGACCGCTACCCGGTCAGTACCCGTTGCTATTTCACTTCGTCGCGCTAGCGAGCGCGACACAGGGTCGTGAAAACCTACGCGGTTTTCACACTTTCCACTGCCGCAGGGCACTCGCTTTGGGTACAAAATGAAAAATCGTCCTGATTATCAGGACGATTTTTCATTTTGTGCCCAAGAGAGGACTTGAACCTCCATGCCCTTGCGGGCGCTACCACCTCAAGGTAGTGCGTCTACCAGTTTCGCCACCTGGGCAAAGTGTGAACTATATTATGGACCAAAACACATTTTATTTCAAGTGCTTTAAAAAAAGCGCACCATATCAGTGGTGCGACTTAGCAAACCCCCTTACTCTGACCTTGTGTGAGTATATACCGTCAATTCAAAAAATACTGTCCCTGGCGGCAATGCGTTCACTTGATCAGCCTTCGAAACAGGCATCGCCTCCCCATACTTAGCGTCTCCTGTTGTGACGACGCTTCCCGATCCGTCGGGACCAGAACCGTCGTCGATGATGGTAACATACTCCTTCGTCGTGTCGATCTTTATTCCCGAAATCGCAGGAAACGCAAACATCAGCAGAAAAAAGAGCGCGAGGATAATACTACTAAATTTCATTTGAATCTCCAACTGAGGCTATATGGGACGTCCACGTGCAACAATAGCACATATTATTAGATATAACAAGCTCTTGTTTTTTTATATCTATTCACACATGGCCGTTTACGCTCACTCTCCTCCACTTTTTAAGGGGAGGTCCTCCTTCATCAAAGGCTACGGCGGGGCGAATTCGGACTTTGTCAGACCGAAGCTCTGAGCGAAGGCTGAGTGGGATAACCGTAAGCGTAAACATGAACACATACAACAAACGACGCCCCCCCCCTCTCAAACCTCTCCTTACCAAGGAGAAAATGAACGATAGATACAAAAAAGCGTAAGCAGATACTATTTTTTACAAGAAAACAACAAAAAAACACCCGCTTTCAGCGAGTGTTTTTGTTTATTTATTCTTTAACTTCTTCAGCCGGTGCTTCTGCTACTTCTTCTTCGGTTCCGATTGCTTCAGCTGAGGCTTCCAATTCTTCATTCAAGATTTCCTCTTCTTCTTCCGGGGTGACGGCGCTGGCCATACGCTCGTTTCGCATCTTTCTGCGAATCTCACGGGCAACTTTCTCGCGGATGTAATAAAGTTTAGAACGGCGAGCTTTGGATCTGCGAACGATTTCGATTTTGTCGATAACCGGAGAATACAGAGGGAAAGTTCTTTCAACACCGAGACCACCGACAACTTTGCGGACAGTGAAGGTAGCGCCATTTTCTGCGCCGTGTTTTCGACAAAGTACAAGACCTTCAAAAGCCTGGAGTCGGACCTTATCTTTTTCTTTAATCTTTACAAATACGCGGACAGTGTCTCCTGCGCGCATGTCTGCTTTTCTTCGCTCGGAAACCTTAACCGGTGTGAATTGAATTGCTGTGTTAGTCATGTTTTTATATTTTTACAGTGCAAACAATGTAGCATAAAGCGCGTTTTTTTGCAACTTTAGGCACCATTTTTAAGAGCGTGCTCAAAATCTGAAGGTAAAGGTGCCTCAATATGCAGAGGTTTCCCGCTTGGAAGATTGAGGTCAATGGAGAAAGCGTGGAGCGCCGTACGGGAAAAACCAAGTAATTTCTCCTTTTTTGGGGCATACAAGGAGTCGGTAACGATGGGGTGGCCGATAGCCTTTAAATGCACGCGGATTTGATGTGTGCGCCCGGTCTTGGGATACACTTCCAAATAGGTGGTGTTTTTTTCGCGCGCGAGCACTTTATACTCCGTTACCGCTTCCCTTTTGTCACCGCGGGCGCCGTATTCGGCGGACCATTTTCGGAAATCGCTCTTACTACGGCCGATTGGTTTTTTAATTATACCGGTATCATCTTTCACAAGACCATACACAAAAGCGCGGTATGTTTTTTTTAAATTTCGTTCCTTAAATTGTTTTTTGAGATATTCAAAAGCGGCCCGCGTTTTTGCAATGATTAAAATTCCCGAGGTATCACGATCAAGCCGATGCACAATTCCCGGCCGCCAAATCATCTTTCCGCCCTCTGTCTTCCATGGTTCCCCCACTTCTTTAATGTCGGGATATTTCTCCATAAGCCAATCCGCAAGGGTCGGTTCTTCCGTCCGCCCGTCCGAATGCACAACCAAACCTGCCGGCTTGTTTATTGCCAGGATATCGTTGTCTTCGTAAATGATCTCCGGGGCATCAACCATAAAGAGAAAAGACAAAAAAGACGGTTCTAGCCGTCTTTTTCAGAAAATTTTGAAGCGTACAGCGCCCGAGAGATCAGGTCGAACAAAAGCGCCGCCTTTTCGGCAAGGCCTTCTTTTGTTTCTTCAGTTTTAAACGGAAATTGTTCCATGGTTCTAGTATAGCATAGTATAGTTTGTAAGTCAAGAAATACTGTTGACATTTTCTTTATTACATGATAATGTATGTTCTATAATTTGGTCCTTTAACAGAGAGTACAAAGATGAATCGTCAAGCACTATTTGCTGTCATTGAGGCGGCTGCTGGAGCACAAGGACTCACGGATGAGCACCTTCAGAGGCTCGCCGAGTGCGGTGCGTTCGACCTTCTGTTCGATGCTCGGAGTGAAGTCCCTGTCCGCGAACACCTGGCAAAGGCACTGGGGCTGTCGCCAACGCCCTATGAGTTCACGATGAATTACGAGCTCAGCCTTTCAGTGTTGCTGTCCGCTACTGGTGCGGATACAAAATATGAAACCCTCGGATACCACCACGGCATCGAGCTTCCCAAACACAACAAGCACGGCGCCGTGAAGTTGACGGCAAAGGTCTTTCCGGGTCCAGCATTCCAAGCAGAGAATGCTTTGGAAAAAGCGAATGCGATCGTCACCGCCGCCGGCTACCGCCACGCAACGTTCTGGGAAGGTCTAGCCTTCGCAGCCGCCTGGCCGAAGGTACAGATCCAGTACGGAGTACGCGCGATAATCGCACTGGGAACTGCCATTAAGGTAACGGACGTGAACTACCGCAACGAGAAGAATATCGAGGAAGCATACCTCGAATTAACCTCACAAGATGTGAGCATCGATTCCTGGAACAGGAGAACGGAACGGCAGATCCGTGCTGCCGTCAGCCCATGGTACACCGGACGCCACATCCTCGCCGTGCGCGAGGTGTAACCGCAACAAGACCCTGGTCCGACCGCCCAAGCACCAAGCTTGCGGCGGTCTTTTTCATTTCATTTTCACCCCACTATCTCAAACCCCGGGTACTCCCCTGTCGCAGCGGAATATAGGGTTTCAAGCTTTTCTACGTGAGATGCATGCGGTCCCTGTTCGAGAATTTTTACGAATTTTTTGAGATCATCTTCCTCCCCCTCGGCGACAACGAAGACAGAACCGTCGGGGCGATTCTCGGCAATTCCAACAACGCCAAGAAGCCACGCTTGTTTCTGAGCGAAATCGCGATACGCGACGCCCTGGACGCGGCCGGTTATTTTACATTCGACGCGGGTTTTCATGAAGAGGATTAGGTGGAAAAAAATCACTGCCCAAGGTCTGACCTAATTTTTAAGGAGCGAAGCGACTATAAAAATGGAAATACTCTTGCGGTGCCCCTTCTCCCGTCGACAAGCTATGGCTTGTCTCCTCTTTAAGAGAAGACCTTTGTCTGTGATTTTTTACGAGGATAAAAGTTATAATTTAAGGCCTTTCAAATATTCGCGGAGTTTCTCTCCTATTTCCGGATGCTTAAGCCCGAGGTGGATCGTCGCTTTTACAAAATTGAATTTGTCACCGGTATCGAGCCATTCGCCCTCAAATACACATCCGCGAAGTTTCTTTTTTTGTGCAAGCAAAATGTTGAAGGCATCATCAAGTCCTATCTCCCCCTCCTCTTTTTTCATTTCTCTTAACACGCGGAAAACATCGGGGCCCAAAATATACTTCCCCGGTACCACCATGTTAGTGGGCGCTTCTTCCATTTTTGGCTTTTCAACAAATTTTGAAATGAGCATCATTTGTTTGTCGATCATTTTTCCATCCACAACGCCGAATTTTGAAACTTCATTTCTTTCCACTTCGGTCAGACCGATTATCGTTCCCGGATATTTTTTATATGCGCTCAGGAGTTGTTTCGTCGTTGAGGTTTTTGCATCATACAAGCAGTCACCAAAAACGACAATTGCAGATTCGCCCTCTCCAACCAAATGCGCCGCCTGCAATATGGCATCGCCGTTCCCCCTCGGTGTCTTCTGTCGAACATAGGTAAATCGCGCCAAGTTCGAGATGAGCCGCATAGAGTGAACGATGTCATGTTTTTGTTTGTGTTCCAAAAGTTCCTCCAACTCATACGAAGTATCGAAGTGATCTTCGATTGCCCGCTTGCCGCGACCGGTGATAAAGATGATATCTTGGATACCCGCATCGACAAGTTCTTCCACAATATACTGCACGACCGGCTTATCGACGACAGGAAGCATTTCTTTGGGCTGCGCTTTTGTCGCGGGAAGAAATCTGGTACCAAAGCCCGCCACCGGAAGTATTGCCTTTGTTATTTTTTGTGTTGTCATAGTTTATGTAACCCTTGAATAAGACTAAAGGTTTTACGTTTATTATAGTATAATATTTTATCATGAATACAAACATCTTTAAGTCATATGATATTCGCGGAATATACCCGACGGATCTCAACGAGAAAGACGCATACGCCATTGGACAAGGGATCGTCGCACTTTTAAAGACCAGGAACATCGCTATCGGGCGCGATGCCCGGCCTTCTTCGCGCCCCCTTTTTGACGCACTGGTTCAGGGGGTGAACGATGCCGGTTCGAACGTGCTCGATATGGGGTCCGCGAGCACACCGATGGTCTATTTCGCATCTCAACAGAGAGACGTCGACGGAAGCATTTCGATCACGGCATCCCACAACCCTCCAGAATGGAACGGTTTCAAAATAACCAAAAAGAACGCTTTACCTGTCGGACTGAACACCGGTTTGAAAGAGGTCAGAGATTTCGCGACGACAGGAAAATTCACCAAGAACCTTATACGCGGAATTTTGGTTCCCTACGCTTCCTCTATTGGAAAATATAACGACTATTTTTCCACGTTTTGGAAGCTTGGCGATGCAAAATTCAATGTCGTGATCGATACGGCGAACGCCATGGGTACTCTCGAACTCCCGGTCTACACACGGATGAAAGATAATCTTACCGTCACGCCGATGTATGACGATCTGTCTCATCCGTTCTCCGTACACGAAGCGAACCCCCTCAAGACCGAAACCTTAGACGATCTCCGCGCTAAAGTAAAAGAACTTCATGCGGACATAGGGATCGCTTACGACGGCGATGCGGACCGCATCGGATTCGTCGACGAGACAGGAACACCGGTGCCGATGGATTTTATAACGGCCATAGTTTCTTTCACGGTATTAAAGCAACATCCAGGAAGCACTGTTCTCTACGACCTTCGTTCTTCAATGAGTGTCAAAGAGGCCATAGAAAAGAATGGCGGCATTGCGCACGAATGCATGTGCGGTCACGCAAACATAAAAAAGCAGATGGCCGAAGAGCACGCCGTTTTCGCTGGCGAATTATCCGGACACTATTATTTCAAGGAAAACGCGAACGCTGAATCGGGAACTTTTGCGGCGATCCTGCTTCTCAATTACATGGCGGAAACCAAGAAAAAACTCTCCGAACTCGTTGCGGAAGTGAAAAAATATTATCATTCCGGAGAAATCAACAGCACGGTAACCGACATACCTGCCGTTTTGGAGAAACTTAAAGAAAAATACAAGGACGGAAATCTTTCCGAACTCGATGGTATCAAGATCTCCTATCCCGATTGGTGGTTCAATGTAAGAGCTTCAAACACCGAGCCGCTTCTGCGCCTAAACATGGAGGCAAAGACGACAGAAATGATGGAGCAAAAACGTGACGAACTTTTGGCTTTAATAAGAAACTAAACATTAAAAATATAATCGCACATTTATGGATATCTTTTCAATGATAGTTATCGTCCTGGGACTCGCTGTTTTTGAGGGGGTAAGCAGCTTCGACAACGCAGTTATCAATGCCGACGTTTTGGGGACAGTCGGACCAAAAGCAAAAAAGTGGTTTCTGACATGGGGCCTTTTCTTCGGAGTGTTTGTCATCCGAGGCCTCCTTCCTTGGCTCATTCTCTGGCTTGCAACACCGGGTGTTGGCCCAATTGATACGCTTTTGTCTATGTTTCAAAATAATCCTTCAGCAAAAGAGGCCGTGGAAAGCGCCGCTCCGATTCTTTTGTCCGGGGCCGGTGTCTTTCTTCTTTTCCTTTTCCTCCACTGGCTCTTTGTTGAACCGAAAGCATACGGCCTTCCGGGAGAAAAATTTTTCCACTCGAAAGGACTTTGGTTCTATGCGGTCGTGTCGGTCGCACTATCAGCGATTGTTTGGTTCGCAGTAAAGATTGACCCAATGATGGCTTTCGGTGCGGTTATCGGATCTTCGGCGTTTTTCATCACCCATGGTTTTAAACAGCAAGCGGAGCAAGGCGAAGAAGAACTTGTCGATAAAAAAAGCAATATGTCGGATGTAAGCAAGCTTGTATATCTTGAGGTTATTGATGCAACTTTTTCCATTGATGGCGTTTTGGGCGCATTTGCCTTTACCCTCTCCGTTCCACTCATCTTGCTTGGTAACGGTCTCGGCGCACTCATCGTTCGATATTTTACCATTCACAATGTCGAGCGCGTCAAAAAATATATTTATCTCAAAAACGGAGCGATGTATTCCGTGCTCTTCCTTGGTGTTATCATGCTCTTGAAATCATTCGGGATTGAAACTCCGGAATGGCTCGCTCCCCTTACCACTGTCGGTTCAATCGGATATTTCTATTTGAAGTCGAAAAAACTGATTAAAACCGCTTAACCCGGCGAATCAAAGCAAAAACCACCGGAATATATCGCGGTGGTTTTTTTAAGTTAACTGTTTCAGGTCTTTTAAAAAAGACACTTTAGCCCGCCCCAAAAGAGTGTTGACATTTATGTAACTTTGTTATAGTATTATTTTCGGCATCAGATGGTATCTTTTCCAGCTTTGTACTCACACAACCAAGAGAGAAATACAAGCGTCAAAGAAAGTTCCAGTCAACACGCGCGATCCAGAAGAAATGCGCCACCTTTCCCGCGACAACCTCATGCTCGGCCGTCCGAATGCTATCTATGCACAGGAGGCGCGCGGACAACGGTCGTTCGTCGAAAGCGAAACACTACCGATGGAGTGCAGCCGAGAAGCGAAGGCGACTCTCGAAGCGGCGGGGGTGAAGTTCCTCGGCGAAGTACCGGGAGACCCTCTGTTCCAGTACGTCGAGCTCCCTTCCGGATGGAAAAAGATGCCGTCGGAACACTCCATGTGGTCGTATCTCGTGGATGAGAAAGGTCGCACGCGCGCGAGTATTTTCTACAAGGCCGCGTTCTACGATCGCAACGCCCGCTTCTCGGTCGACCGGCGTTACCACACCGAGTTCGACTACGACAGGTTCGCTAGCAAACATGTCGCCATCACACGGGTCATGGACGGAAAGACGGAGATCTATGCGACCGAACCCCGGGTTGTGGAAGGAAAAGAGAGCTACGAAGTGAGTCCTGAGGCAAACGCTGTCGCGGAGCAGTGGCTCACGGAACATTACCCGGAATGGAAGAACCCGGGCGCATATTGGGATTAGGCTCTCCAGGCCATGGAGGGCCTTTTTTAATAGACGAGCGTTCGCCAAGATCACTCATACAAAAAACCGCACCAAGCGGTTTTTTAAAACAAAGAAACAAGAAAAAGGGCGCTTATCGAAATGAATTTTGTATGTATTCGAGGATTGCCGAAACTTCGCCTTGTACATTTTTGGAGTGATCCAAATATATGAAGACCGGACGTTTTTCTATCCCGACAAATACAGTAAAAACGCCAAAGAAATTTTGCGTATTGTCGGGGTTCGCGGTTGTTTTTCCCCCGACAAAACTTTTTTGTTCCGCAAAAAGGTTTTTGTTTTCCAGACCGCTGAACTTCAAACTCGCATAAGACATATTGGTATTCCTCCCTGCCGAAAGATCGAGAAGGAATTTTCTACTGTTATAAAGATATTTTGCAAGATAAAAAAGATCTTCAGCGCTTGTTTTTGCTTGGCCGCCCGCGAGGTCTGTTTTGCCCATACCAATAGCCTTAGCCTTACTACTCAACAGAGAAGTGAATCGCCCGGCGGTTAAGTAGTTTGAAAAAATGGCAAGAGAATCGGTGTCAGACTGGAGTAAAATAGGCTGAAGAAGATCGAATGGCGTAATTTTTTCACCAGAAGAATAGCGCGAACCAGAAACACCGGCAAGGAGCCCTTTGTTGAGAACGATATTCTTTTCAATGTTAATGTAGTCTGTCGCAACAAGAGATCCTAAGAACTGGTCATAAGGTGACAAAGAAATCAGATTCGTTTTATTTTTTTCCAAAAAAACAAAGTTATTCTTGATATCGGTAGCAAGATAATTCCCCGCGCTTATTTCAGGGATACGATAACTGTACCGAAAATTATCCGGCAGGAAGTCATTCTTGAAAACCAATACAGGCGTACCGACTTTAACGAGAGCATAGACTTTTTTAGCGTCGTCTGTGTCAAGGCGAATGCAGCCTCCGGAATATTTACTTTCCACGTCGGTGCCATCGGGATAATACGGCCAACCATGAATGAAAAAATTTCCTTGAAATGACATACTCCACGGCTGATATACGTGTCCGAAAGTGGAAAAATGATTTTCTTCCTTTGTAAGAATCTTATAGATCCCAGCCGGGGTTTCCCACCACGACCCCTCCCTACCCTTCGTCAATATCGGCACCTCAAGGGCAAGCACGCCATCTTCATAGAGAGACAGCTTCATCTTCGACAGGTCGGCGTCGATAAAATTCGCTTTTTGTGCGAGAAACGAATCTTTAACTTTTTGAAAAAATATCGGATCCGAGAGCGACGGCTGCTCACCATACGAAAGAACGGCTTTTTCCATCTGTTGCGCATCGGGAAGAGAAAGAACATAATTAAAAACCTGTTCTCGATAAAGACGGAACATTAAAAACATTCCTCCCGCCATACCGAGAAGGATAAGGAATACTTCCCAAAACGGGATCGAAAAATTCAAAAATCTTTGCATGCTTTTATGATATCACGGACGGAGGTTTTGTGTTTCCACAAAAGGAAAAGCCTGGTTTGCCTTTACCCATTACCTATAATTAAAAAGCCCCGGCTAAGGGCTTTTTAATTTGTGGGCGATAAGGGAGTTGTCACGAATAAATTTCCTGCGGGAAATTTTTCGCGACCCCGCCTCGCCTGCCCTGCGGGGCATGGCTCCGGCTTTCAAATCCCTACGCAAAGTGAAGCAGTTCACTTTGCTTATCGCCCACAAATTAAAAAGCCCCGGCTAAGGGCTTTTTAATTTGTGGGCGATAAGGGATTTGAACCCCTGACCTTCGCAGTGTAAATGCGCTGCTCTACCAACTGAGCTAATCGCCCAATATTTTTTCTTTTCAAGAAAACTTGTTCTCTCTAACCGCCAAAACAGCTAAACGTCCAGAGAAATACATATTACCAGGAAATACCCATTTTTCAAGCAACTTAAAATTTTCATTCGTGTCCCCCCAGCAGGAATCGGACCTGCATCTAGAGCTTAGAAGGCTCTCGTTCTATCCATTGAACTATAGGAGGTTGCCTTATTGTTTTTTTACAAAACCCCTCGTCCGTCCGCGCTAGCACTTCCCTATTCCGCATCATCAGTGTAATTTGTTTCGATCGCGGGGTCAAAGGAACTTGAACAAGGACGTCGGGCTTTTTGGCTCTCTTCCCATTCACTGAACGATATATGGGTATTCCACACAATACTCATTTTTACCAGTTAAGTCAAATTGTCCGAATTAGGGTAGCGGCGCCGCCTTTTTGTCAGTTCCGATGATAGACGGGATCGGCTTTTTCTCAAGAGGGAGAGCAGATGAAACAAACTTTGAGGGATCTGTCATCGTTCCGGTTGCGTTGAGAAGCATGTCCGTACGAGTTTTACGCGCGGAAAATTCGATCATAACATTACGCAAGCCTTTTTCGTTTATTCCACCATCCTGTTCTTTTTGAGGCGAAGCATCGAAAAAGAGGATATCATGCGTCGAAACATAATCATAAAGAGAGCTATGAGCTATCACCAAACACAACGATACTACTGCGGTAGTAAAAAAGATTATCTTCCAATCACGGCCGGGATGCGAATACCATTTTCCTGGATCGCGGTCCGTAAATGTCCTCAGGTTGAATTTTGAAAAGATATCTATCATTTTTATTTATTGATATAGCTCAACAAAGATATTTCCATTGTTGCCGACCACGAATTCTCGACCGACTGAATGCTTACGTTTTTCACCGCGATCTTATACGGTGCAGATTCTAAAAGAGCGATCAGCCGATATATATCATTAAAACTGCCTATCGCCGAAAAGGCCATATCAAGGGAGACACTCGTATTTTTAATGGATGTTACAACTATCGAAACATCGACCCGCTTCCCCATTTCCTCCACCTTCTCCATAAAAGGCACGACATCTTTTAACCTTACAAAATATGAATCAATCGTCGCGCTATCCTGTGCCGATGCTTGGGTCATCTTTTCTAGAGTACGAAGTTTGATTTGTTCGCTGCTCTCTCGGTTGTTCTTTATATACAGGTCCGATACCTCACGGGCCTGTTGTATCAGATCATACACAAAATAACCGTAGATGGCGGCAATAATGATATCCAGGATGATAAACGATATAAAAATGCGTTTTGTTTTATCGGCACACATAATTTTATGGAATACTGGCCTCCGACCTCACTTCTAAATTAATCGTAAAGAACAGGTCATTCTCGTTGATAAGGCTCGACAAAGGAAGATTGACCCCGGAAAAAAATGTTTTCTTCTTGAGAGTGTCCGAAAGAAGGAGGAGCGAATTTCGTGTTTTGGCAACACCTGTGATCATCACTTTCGGGACCGGACCGCCGACATATTTCATTCCAGAGATAGAGACCCCTTTGGGCATTAATGAAACGATCTCCGCAAAAACATTTGCCGCATGTGTTTCGGTCGAATGGTCGTTTAGTATGTCTATTTCTTTATTCATCTCTTCTGGGGTAATGTCGACATCTTTCTCGTTGTTCCTTAAGGCGTCAGCATTGATCTTTGCTTCATTCTCGAGCACGTTCTTTCTCGCAAGCACGGAGACATACGAAGGGTAAAGAGAAGCAAGCGCGATGATCATAACAAAAAAGAATGCGGCAAAAGCAACCGGCGCCACGCGTAAGCGATATTCGGTTCGGGGCGCTGTTTTCTCGTTTGGTAATAAAAGATTTATCATAATTATTCTCCCTTACCCCGCGGTATTATTGGACGTATCGCAAGCCCAACAGCCGTCGCATACCGAAGAGACGTTTCGAATTTCATTTTGGGTATATATCGATCGAATGAAAAAATATTCGACCAAACATTCGCCTGCTCAACCGGTACGCGGAGTTGTGAGGCAAGATATCCGGAAAGCCCGGAAATCATTGCCCCTTCACCGCACAAAATGACCCTACTTATCTTTTCCATCGATGACGCGCTTTTTTCTTTGAAGGCATGCCAATAGATGAGTACCTTATTGATCTCGCTCTCCAGATCTGAAAAACGATCTTGAGGCAACGGTTCATTGTAAAGCACTTCTTTCCATCCTATTTCCACATCAGAAGCAAAATGAACAAGCCCGTGATTTATGTATATACCGGTCCGGAAACTCCTTGCGTTTACGATCATAACCGTTTCAGTAAGCGCTTTCGGTACTACTGCACGCGCTACCGCCTGCGACTCTGTCTCGAGAGAAAGCAAGGTTATTCCAACCGAACTGAACAATTCTGAATACGACTGAGAAAGATCTTTAGAGATCGCGGAGACAAGAACCGCCGTTCCGTCGGGAGTTTTTCTTGAGGCTCCAAGAACCCGATAATCAAAAACCGCCGCATCAATTTCAAGCGGAATATGCTCGGAGAACTGAAGTTCTATACTCCCGGGTAATTCACTTTTTTTTACCGTCGCAACCTCAAATTCTGCGAGGTAAGATTGTGATTCTGAAACGGCAGCATGCGCAAAATTAACCGAATGTTTTTTTTTGACTTCAGACAAAACCGTTCTTATCGCCGCAGCGTTGCGGATCTTTCCAGATGCAAAAACGCCTTCTTGTAAAGGATACTCGCCAAAATCTTTTAATTCAAAGCCGTTTTTCCCAGACACGATCTTCGCAACACGAATAGCGTCCTCAGAGACGTCAACACCAACACCATCGATATTCATATAACACGGCACGGGAAAATGCTTGTAGAACAGAGAATTGTTCATCGTAACTTTATTATACAACAACAAAACAATGCCCGCGAGGAAAAAGTACCCGCGGCCGGCGGGTACTTGTTTACATTGGAAGAATTACTTCACCTGCGTCCCCGCGGGGATATCGGCATTCGTTTGCAGAAGCGAGAATTTTTCATCTTCGGTGCTTACAGCAAGGATCATTCCGTTGCTTTCAAGCCCGCGAATAACGCGCGGTTCGAGGTTAGTGCAAAAAGCGCATTTCTTCCCTACGAGAACTTGCGGGTCGGGAAAATACATTGCAATACCAGAAACGATTTGCCGAGGAATTTCTTCTCCGAACCCAACAGATAGACGAAAAAGTTTATCGGCATTTTCGACTTTTTCAGCGGACAAGATCTCGCCGATCTTTATTTCTATTTTATGAAAATCTTCAATAGTTGCCATAAAGTAAGGATATAAAAATGAAGAAGAAAAAGCAACCAGAATATAAAAACTCCGTGCCACCCCTTGGCACGGAGCCTAACATTACAACTCGTCATACTTCGCGGGGTCGGTCGCCTCAGCAAACTTCTCGTACATATAGTACGCGCCGCCTTCGGCATACGTGCCGCCCTTCTTTACATCCGATGTCATCGGGGCGATGTGACCACCCTTCACAAAGAAGTAGGTCGCATTCGGGTTCCCTTTAAGAGCCGGGTGTTCGAACGGAGCTTTCACGACTTCCGGAGAGCACACATCGTCCATGTTTCCTCCGACAGCGTGATAGAACCTGACTCCACTCTCAAACAGGTCAGCAAGATAAACATCCTGCCCCCACAACTGGTATGGCATTTTCCCGCGAGGATCATCTGCGATCGGGATGTTCGAGCCCGCTTCAGAGAATTTGGCAAGATAATACGGGAGTGGCACGATTTCACGAAGCCACCCTTCGACCGCCAAGCCCTGCTTATCCAGGCCGCGTTTTTCAGCCCCATGAAGCTCCGAGACAAAGCTCGAGACCGGATTAGTGACACGGAACCCCTTCAGCCTCATCGCCAAGCTTGCCGCCTGACCGAGAAGGACCTTGTTACCGTTCGGGAGAACGACGACGATATTTTCCATATCTCGCTGGCATTCCGGGATTGTTCCCAGGAACTTGCGCCACTCCGGGGAAAGTGAGAGGTCGTTCGCAGGGACAACCTGAAGCAGAGAATCGACAAGTCCCTTCAAATGCCCCGAGAGACAAGCCGCAAGAGCAACCGCCCCGCCTTGGCATGTCCCGACAAGAGTAATCTCACGCCGATACATACCGACCAGCTTCTGAGAGAAGTAGGCGATATCGTCAATGACGTCTTCAATCTTCATCGTCTGAACTGCCGCCGTTTCCATAATGTCCTTATAGTGGACAATGAACGTCGGTGCCCCCTTGTTTGCGAACGCATGCACCAGGCTGATTCCCTCATAAGGAAGGAGCGCCTGAATTATGTCTTTCAAAATAAACGGCGAAATGAAAAGCACCGGCTTCCCTTTCGGATTTACCCTTACTCCCGCTTTAAGAGACAAAACCTGATACAGGGACGCACGCGGAGTTTCCGCAACGACGATGTATTCGTTCTGGCGCTCAAAATGCATCCCCATTTCATCCTTGATTGCCTTTCTTGCGAGAGGCTTTTCATTGACCACCATATTGAGAATGCGGCGCTGTTCTTCGAAGAACTCGGCAACCTTTTCCGGATCGCCGGTGGCAACCGCTTGCAAATAAGCACTCGTTTGTCGACCAAAATGATCCATCATACTGTCGGCGGCGCCAAACCACGCATCGGAGAGCATCCCCTCCATTCCCATCCATTCCTTTACCAGTGCCGAAGCATCGGTTTTGCGTAACGAATCGATCGTTCGTTGAGGGGTCTGGTTAGTGACCCACGTTTCAAGAGTCTTCTCAAGCAAATCGCCGAAATTCGCGGTACTATTCAGTAGTCCACAATTCCAGAGATACACGGACTCCGTCCAAGCGGACATGGTCCGCGGCCAAGCAAACATCGCTTTCATCAATGTGGCGTTCATTTTTTTCCTCTCATCTTTCGGTTGTCAAAATGCCTTTCTTACTTACACTTATACAACAAAAACCGAAAAAGCGCCAGTGTTTAAAAAACCCACTGCGACCGATGTAGCAGCGGGTCTTTTAGACGCAGAGACTTGAATATTTTTAAGCGGCCATCAGCCACTCTTCTTCTTCCTCCTCTTTTTCTTCCGGCCGTGTGAGTTTATCGAATTTTTGATGCATGAAGTAGGAGCCATTTTCGGCATATACGCCACCCGGTTTGTTCCCTTTTATTACAGCTGAAGTCATTGGAACAATGTGCCCGCCTTTAACAAACACAACAGTTGCATTCGGATTATCACGGAGCGCCGGATGTTCAAAAATTGAACGCACCACCTCCGGAGAACAAACATCATCCGTATCGCCTCCGATCGCGTGTATGTATTTTACATTACCCATCAAGGAAGAGAGATGCGCCTCTTGTCCGTACAGCTTATAAGGCATCTTGCCGTTCGGATCATCCCCGATAGGTGTCCTCGCCGTAAGTTCTGAAAAATCTTTTGACAGAAAATACGGGAGCGGAACCATTTTTCCAAGCCATGCCTCAATGGCAAGACCGAATTTTGTGACACCTTTTTCGCTTCCGGCGCCCTTGATTTCATTTACAAAGCTCGTGAACGGGTTAGTTTCCCTTATATTTTTCAGTCTCATCGACAGACTGGCCGCTTCGCCTAAAATAACTTTGTTCCCGTTCGGTAAAGTAACCGTAATATTGTCGATGTCTTGTTGTGATGGAGGTACCGTCGCGAGATATTTTTTCCATTCGGGAGACCTTGAAAGATCGTTCGGCGGAACATTTTGAATAATGGCATCAACCGTCCCTTTCCACTTCCCTGAAATTCCCCCAGCAAGAGCGACTGCTGCCCCCTGGCATGTTCCAACAACAGTTACCTCTCTTTGGTGAAGACCTTTGAGCTGCCCCGCAAACTGCCCGATATCATCAATGACATCTTCAATCTTCATTGTCTGGACCTCAGGAGTCTCAAGAATATCTTTGTAGTGAACAATGTATGTCGGGGTTCCCTTGTTCGCAAAACTGTGCACCAAACTGACGCCTTCGTGAGGAAGGATTCCTTGAATCCCATCGGTGAGAATGAACGGTGAAACAAAGAGTGCCGGTTTTGCCGACATATCAACTTCCACGCCGCGCTCGAGGGGCACCACCTGATACACAACGGCACGTGGAGATTCGGAAACTTTCCTATACTCCTTCTCGTTCTCAAAATGCAAACCGTATTCGGCTTTTATTTTCTCTCTCATTTCCGGTTTTTTGTTCGCAACCATATCAAGAATTTCAGCCTGTCTTTCAAAAAGCTCCGCCATTTTTTCCGGATCCCCTGTTTCGGCCGCCTCTAGAAACTCTTTCATCCTTTCTCCGGTATATTCCATCGCGCTCTGTGAAGCGCCAAACCATGCGTCCATCAATGTTTCGTTCATTCCTACGTACGCGCGCACCATATCAAAAGGGTTTCCGGTCATACCCTCGAGTACTTTCGCCGGCGTTTGATTGCTCATATAGGATGCGATCGTTTTGGTATACAGATTACCAAAGTCCGCCGAGGCCTGCATAAGCCCTTTGTTCCAATCAAACATCGAGCTGACCCACGCCTGACTCATTCTTTCAAGGGGGGACGCGGTGTTCTTTTTTTCTTCGGGCGCCGCGGTATTTTCAAGATGTGTGCTCATGTTTCTTAAAGTTAGATCTAAAAACTGCTAAGAATGTAACGCCATTGTAGCACAAAATATAACAAAAATCCCGTGCACGCGAGCGCGGCACGGGATGCAGAACTAATGAACAAGGAGACTAAAAAGCTCTTCCGAAATACTCTCAACAGTTTCGGCACCAGAAAGGATCCGCCCAACAGGATCCATCATCATCGCAAGTTTTTCTTTCGCTCTTTCCTTACACTTCTCGATGATGAGCCGGCGTATAATGGCGTGCATATTCTCGGTACGATAGATATCCCAATCTCCCGAGTTTTCCGCGTAACGCTTTTCCATGTATTCAGCAAGAGCCGTAATTCCGGTGTTGTCACGCGCGCTCGTCGAGAAAATATCGTTCGTCCTGTCGACCCCAGAACTCTTTCCAAGCAGGACAAGAGCATCTGCCAGAAGCGCACGGTACCCCGGAGCATCCGGACGGTCAGATTTATTGACGACAAAACAATCGCCGATCTCCATAAGCCCGGCTTTCAGGAACTGAACAGTATCACCTTGTCCGGGCGCAAGGACGACGGCGACAATATCCGCCACTTCCCTTACTCCGACCTCGGATTGACCGACCCCCACCGTTTCAATGAGCACGATATCACAACCGATATGCCCCATGACACAAAGGGTTCCAAGCGTTCCGAAGGTGATGCCGCCCGTCTGCCCTCTTGTGGCCACAGACCGGATGAACACCATTTCATTACCGGAGTGTTCCATCATGCGTATTTGATCGCCCAAGATCGCTCCGCCGGAGAACGGCGATGACGGATCAACAGCAATAACGCCTACCCTTTTGTCGGGATGCATCGCGCGAAAGACGGCAATAAGCCGAGAAACGAGTATGCTCTTCCCCGATCCGGGTGCGCCTGTGATGCCGAGAATGATCCTTGGTTTCGAAGAACCTGAGAGTTCCGTCACAAGAGCAACGGCATCTTCGGGTGAACGTTCCGCGAGGGACATAAGTCGCGCTACGGCGCGCACCCAGCCCTTGTTGGTCTTCGGATCCGCGAGCTTGATCAGTTGTTTACGGTCGTTGATCATGACATCCGAGTAACTTCTTTATTGCTTTGACAATGTCGACATCCGGCGTTCCCGGAGTAAAGACCGCCGCGATCCCGAGAGACTTTAGGGTCATGATGTCGTCCGGTGGAATGATCCCGCCACACACGAGGATGATATCTTCAGCACCCTGTGCCTTAAGAAGTTCAACCATCCGTGTAAAAACGGGAATATGCGCACCCGACAAGAACGAGAGCCCGATCAAGGCAACGTCGTTCTTGATGGCGACGTCGACGATCTGTTCCGGGCTTCTCCGAATACCAGGATATATAACCTCGAACCCGGCGTCCCGAAGAATGTTCACGATGTATTTCACACCGCGATCGTGCCCATCGAGACCCCCTTTGCCTATCAATATGCGGATCGGCATTTTTGGCATCATGTCTCCCATGGAATTACCTCCCCACAAAAACAGGTTGGCGTTTCTCGCGGAAAGCGGTCAGACCCTCCGCGTAATCGGCGCTACTATAGACAGACTCTCGTTTGATCTCAAGCATGTCTTTGAATCGCTCCATTGCGCTCGTATCAAGTCCGAGGATCTGCTTATGCATCTTATGAGAGAGCGGCGCAAGTGCTGCGATCCTTTGAGCGATACCGAGAACGAGAGCCTCGAGTTCAGGGGTTGGCACCACGTGGTTCACGACCCCAAGTTCGTACGCACGCCTTGCGGTCAATGAACTCGCAGTGAACAAAAGCTCCTTCAGGATATGAAGCGGGATGACAGAAGAAAGGGTTTTCAGACCAGACACACTATACGGCACACCGAGTTTAGCCGGAGTGATAGTAAGGGTGACAGGTTCTTCGGCGCCCGCCTTGTTGGTAAGCGTTTCGGCCATACATACGATATCGCACGAAAGCACGATCTCGCACGCACCACCCCACACCGTACCTTCGACCATTGCGATGACAGGGCACGGAAGTTCGCGTATCTTTTTTGCGAGAAGACAAAGCGGATCGTTCGGTCCGAGCGGGTCTTTTCCCGCCGCCAATTCGCCCACATCGTGTCCGGTGGAAAAAACCTTTGAGCCGGGAAGCGCACGAATGATAACAGCGCGCACCGATCTCTGCTTGAATTCCTCCAAGGCTTCGATCATCTCGCCGACAAGCGGCGTACCGAAGGCATTAAGCTTAGAACCGCCCATAAGAAGGATACCGATGCCGTTTTCCAGTGTGGAAGAGATAAGTTTTGGTGCTTGCTTTTCGGTTGTCATAGGACTATCTCCTGCCGGATATTACCGGTATTTTTTTGAAGTAAATCTATCCTTGGTCTATCATATTGCCGGAATTTCGTCCAATTAAAAAGGCTCCTCGATCGAGGAGCCGCCCAGGACTAAAGATCACACGAAACTCTCCGTGTATTCGCCCCAGATGTTCTGGAGGACGGTGCAGATCTCGCCGACGCTCACGCCTGCGCGAACAGCATTCACGAAGTGCGGCATCAGATTTTCCGTTCCGCGCGCCGCCTTATCAATCGCTACAAGAGCATCAGCAACGGCTTTCGGGTCTCGAGAAGCCTTCGTTGCTTTGACGAACGCGGTCTGTCTTGCCTCGACGCCTTCCGGGATACGGAACAGGGGGATCTTCGCTTCTTGTTTGTCCGTAAACTTATTTACGCCGACGATGATGCGTTCCCCACTCGCGATCTCCCGACCGTACTTGTACGCCGCATTCTCGATCTCATGCTGCGGGTATCCTTGTTCGATAGCCGTGACCATTCCGCCCATCGCGTCGATCTGAGCGATGATCGCTTCCGCTTCCTTTTCGAGCCGGTCGGTCAACTCCTCGACGAAACGGCTTCCGCCAAGCGGATCTATTGTATTTGCTACGCCCGTTTCGAAATCGATAATATGCTGTGTATCGACCGCCGTCCCTACTGACTCTTCCGTTGGTAGGCCAAGCGCTTCATCCATCGAATTAGTATGGAGCGATTGCGTTCCTCCAAGCACAGCCGACAGAGCCTGAAGCGCGACGCGGACAACATTGTTTTCGGGCTGTTGCGCCGTAAGCGTTACTCCGCCCGTTTGAGTATGGAACCGAAGCATCATGCTTCGCGGATCTTTAGCACCGAAACGTTCTTTCATGATCCGAGCATAGAGCCGACGCGCAGCGCGAAATTTCGCGACCTCCTCGAAGAAATCCGAGTGGGCTGCAAAGAAGAACGCGAGTTGCGGGGCGAATTCATCGACTTTGAGACCGGCCCTGATCGCTGTTTCCACATAGCAGATAGCATCGGCGAGAGTGAGACCGATCTCCTGTGCCGCCGTTGAACCCGCTTCGCGGATATGATAGCCACTGATCGAGATCGTGTTCCATTTCGGCAAGTGATCCTTGCAGTAGGCGAACGCATCACTCACAAGCCGAAGAGAAGGCGACGGCGGGAACCGATAAGTACCGCGAGCAAAGTACTCTTTCAGGATATCGTTCTGAATTGTCCCAGTAAGCGCACTTGCGGGAACACCCTGTTTCTCGGCAACAACGATATACATCGCGAGCAGGATCGCCGCCGTAGAGTTGATCGTCATCGAAGTCGAAACCTTGTCGAGCGGAATGCCCTCAAAGAGCTTCTCCATGTCGGCAACGGTCGAGATCGCGACACCAACACGCCCCACCTCGCCGAGAGCGCGAGGATCGTCGCTGTCATAACCGATCTGTGTCGCAAGATCGAACGCGACAGAAAGCCCGGTCGAACCGTTTGCTAAAAGATATTTATATCGGGCGTTCGATTCTTCAGCGGTACCGGAACCGGCGTATTGCCGTTTCGTCCATACGCGCCCGCGATACCCTGTCGGCTGGACGCCGCGAGTGAAGGGGTACTCACCGGGGAAACCGAGTTTCTCGAGATACTTCGGATCTTCATGATCTGGCACGTACAGCCTTTCAACAGGAATGCCGGACGATGTGGTAAATTGCGATTTTCGTTCCGGGGACTTTGCGACGACTTTCGCTACGGTCGTATTATTCCACCGGCTCATTTCATTTCGGATGGTCTTTGTTTCGTCTACCACGATAAGCCTCCATTAGGACATGTTTTCAAAATTCCATTCTCTACTTAGAAGTATCACCTTTCTCGTTACTTGTACAGACATCTTTGTGCTCGATCACCCAAAGGCACTTTGCCGAACCCCATGAAAAAAGTTTGCTTTTTATTATATTTTATTGTATAGTGTTATCAGCCAACCTTTGCCAAGATCGAGGAAAAACCATGAGACGCTTACTATCGCTTATTGCCGCAGTTGTCCTTGTGGCAGCGTGTTCTTTTTCGCCAAACATGCCCGGCACGATCGTCGCCGTGATGCCGTCAACAACGCCCGACCACGTTCTCGTGGTATACCAGCAAAATGCCGGCGGCTTTGGAACGATCAAGGCCGAGAAACATCAAGTCTGTGTGGACGAAGCCGGAACGGTAATACTTCCGTTCGATTATTTCCGGTTCTATCACAAGCACCCGTTCGGGATCCTTCCGAAATACCAGGACGACATCTCGCTGCGGGCATACCTCACTGAACACGCGAGTTAGCCCTCTCCCCCGCCCCGGCGGGGATCTTTTTTATTCGTCGCAGAATACGACCTCCTCCATCGGGAGACCAAGTTTTTGCGCAAACCACCCTCGAGCATTCTCACGATCGCCGAGAGAATCTATTAATTTATTTTGCAGAGCCAATGCGCCGGGAAGAGTGGAGCCGTCAGCCAGAGCCGCAACGGTGTCCACAGAAAGCTTGCGGTTCACAGCCACTTCTTTTACAAACTGTTTATGATAGATATCGAGATCACGCTCCAGAAGTTTATATTCCGCTTCAGTCAACGGTTTGTTCGGATCGCCAGTATCTTTGTATTTCCCCGACGACAAAGAAACATAATGAAGCCCTTCTTTCTCATTCTGCACCGAATTATCAACGTACGACATGGTAAGACCAATCGAACCGACGTCTGCATAAGGCGAAGCAATGATAGTGTCCGCACCGGTGGCGGCAAGATACGCGGCCGAAGCGCCGATACTGCCAATAACCGCGGCGATCGGCAAAGTTGAACGTTTCAATGCGTTCATCATATCCTCTCCTGCGGCCGGGTCTCCTCCTCCGGAATTGATATCAACGAGGATTCCCTTGATCTGCTCATCATCTTGGTCCTGTTTTATCTGTCTTGAGACATAGGACGAAATTGTTTGGTCGTACATATCGGATGACGCCGGACCGGGGAGAATGTCCCCATATATAGTCACGACATCGATATTGCAATCCGGGGAAAATTGGGTGCCCCCTAAAGACGAAGAAAAACCGTCATCGTGATAACCGCCGACGTCAGAATATTCACCGCCAGTATACCCAAAGGGGTAATATTCTATTGTGATAGTATTTCCGATAACACAGCCGATAATCATGATCACCACCAGTTTGAGGTTCGTAATGAATATCGCGGCGTGTTTTCTCAACCACCCCTGTACGACAACGCTCTGTAGTTGTCGACCATCGTTTTCTTGCTTTGGTTCCATATTCTTGGATTTATTTTTTATTAAGACGTGTCACAGTGAACTGTAGGATCATAGCAAATGAAACCCACAAAAGATACGGGGCATTCATGTAGGCAATGGGAGCGGCAATAGGCCAAATGGCGGCAAGCGCCCAGACAAGAGTGGCAAATACAAGCGTAATATCGATCGACGCCATTCCGTTGTCTTTCAATACGAACTGAATGGGGGTAAAGGAAAAATTAAAGATAAGGTTAAGTATGAATGGCGCAGCAACGGCGAAGGAGATGGTCCCCTCCCAGGCATTGTAGAATACCACGCCAAAAGAATATGCGATAATGATATAGAGCACGGTCCATACCGGAGCGAATACCCAAGAAGGTGGCGCCCACGACGGTTTTTTTAACTTACTATACCACTTATGTGCATTGTTCATATGCCGTCATTATACCAAATGCGGAACATGACTTTTGCACACTCTCTATTTTTTTCGATCGAGAAAACTTTGGAGAATGAGCGCGGCAGCTGAAGCGTCGTTTTGATCGCCGCTATCATGAATATTGCGCGCTTGTTTTGAGGTAAGAAATTCCGGCTCGAAGATCACGGGAAGTTCGGTCGCCACCTCAAGTTCGGCTTTGAACCTTGAGATCTTTTCCATAACAGGATTCGGCGCGCCGGAAAAATCACGCGACTCGCCAAGGATAACGGTGCCGATATTTTCTTTCTTGCAAATATCCGCCACCGCCGAAACGAGATCTTTGCTCGGCAAAACCGAATGCGGAAAAGCGACCCTCCCTTCTTCATCAGAGATCGCGATACCCGTTTTTTTTGTTCCAAAATCTATGCCGAGAGCTTTCATATCATTCAAAATATCACAAAGCTGGAAATTTAACAAAAAACATGTATAATTCCGAGTATCGATATTTGGAGGAGTGGCTGAGTGGTCTAAGGCAACAGTCTTGAAAACTGTCGCTCGGGTAACCGGGCCGTGGGTTCGAATCCCACCTCCTCCGCCCGCACAAAATCCGCCCGCTTTTTTGCGGGCGATTTTTATACGAATCCCCTACCCCACCACTGCACTTCTCAACCCACTCGCCACGATGATCGCGATAATAAAGACCGGCACCCCGAACCAGGGACCGAACTGATGATACAAACGAAAAGTGACCGTTCCCCAATAGTCATAATCGGGATATTTTTGCCGTTTCAAATGTCTGGTGAATACACAGAGCGGACAAGCGAGGAATTTCATTTGGAGCAACACAACGGTGCCAACCAAGGCAGTGTGCAGAGAGAACGGCAACCACAAACGACCGAATACCAAAAAAGCAAAAACGAGCGGCATGTGAAGGAGGTCCAGAGCGACCGCCAGGCGATATGAAAAAAAACGTCTGAACAAAACATCTGGAGAAGAAATGGCCACTGAGATCGTTTTTACCGACATAATAAATATTGTAGGACAAGATCGAACAAAAAACAAAGAATCTTCCCGTTGCTTATCTCTGTTTTTCGTTATACAACTAAGACATAAGAGTTTTTCGACATGATAAAAAGGAGGTGCGCCATGCGCGAACTCTGGAAAGAACTATTCACACATCTGCTTCGTATTTTCAAAATAGGCATGATACAATGGTTGCCTATGAATACATACGAGAAGTCTCTCGAGCTCCATAAACTACTCGGGGGCAAACTGGAAATCAAGAGCAAGGTGCCGCTTACCGACTGCGCCATGTTAACACAAGCATACAGTCCCGGGGTGGCGGCGGCATGTCAGGCTATCGCGGCCGACCCGGCTCAAGCGAAAGAGCTTACGATCAAAAAGAATACCGTTCTTGTCGTTTCCGACGGTTCAGCGGTACTCGGCCTCGGCAATTTAGGACCTCTCGCCGCGATCCCCGTTATGGAAGGAAAAGCGGCGATCTTCAAAGAGTTCGGCGGCATCAACGCCTTCCCTCTTTGTCTCGATACGCAAGACACTGAGACGATCATCGCAACCATTAAACTCGTTGCACCGGTCTTCGGCGGAGTGAATCTTGAAGATTTTTCCGCTCCGAGATGTTTCGAGATCGAAGAGCGATTGCGGCGTGAACTCTCCATTCCGGTCATGCATGATGACCAATGGGGCGCAGCGACCGTTACACTTGCGGCGCTACTCAATGCGAACAAAGTGCGCGGGGGCGATATTTCGAAACTTAAGATCGTCCTTTCCGGCGTTGGCGCGGCAGGCGTAGCGACGGGTCGCCTGCTCCTCTTGTCGGGAATAACCGATATCACTTTCTGTGACAGTAAGGGCATAATCCACAGCGGAAGGAAAGATCTTACGAAAGAGAAAAAAGAGCTGCTCAACCAAAGCACAGCCAATCCCAAAGAGGGAACGCTTGCGGACGCGCTTTCCGGCGCCGATGTCTTTATCGGACTTTCCGCACCGAAGATCGTTACGGGTGACATGGTGAGGTCCATGGCCGAAAGACCGATCGTTTTTGGTCTTGCCAATCCGACTCCGGAGATCATGCCGGAGGAAGCAAAGGAAGCGGGCGCGTTCATTGTCGCCACTGGTCGTTCGGACTTCCCGAACCAGATAAATAATTCTCTTGTTTTTCCCGGACTTTTCAAAGCGATGCTCGAAAAGAACATTCCGCAGTTCAGGACGGAAATGTTCCTCGCTGTTGCCGACGCACTCGCAAAGCATGTTAAGGAACCGACGCCGGAACACATCATACCGTCCATGTTCGAAAAAGGAGTGGTTGAGACGGTTTATAACTCGGTCTCTTAATACGCAAAACTCGCCTGACATCCGTCGGGCGGTTTTTTTTAAGCTCGTTATGCGGGGTTCTGCATTTCTTTTAGCAGCTTCTCCTCTTCTTGTCTTTCAATCTGACCGAAGATCTCCCCTACAGTCAGACTGCTCGAAGTCTCTTCCCCCTCGGGAACAAACTCCCAATTCACATCGTCATCGGCGCCCTTACCGGGAAGAATGCGAACTCGCATGGGAAAAAATGCTTCGTGGATAAGCTTCGCTGACTCGTGGATAAGTGTGTGTTCCACTTTGGTTCCCTGCTCATGCATTTCCAAAAGACGGGAGATGCACGCTTTTCCCTTTTTTTCCTTTTCGATAAATCTTCGGAAGATCCCGCGCGGACACGGCAATTCTCCATGGGGGAACATATAAGCGTCCATTAATATCTCTTCATTTCTTTCGTGCAATCCGGCACGAACCCCCGTTCGGGAACGAACCTCTCTTTTTACTTCCCCCACCAGTTCCCTCATAAGCTCCTGTTGAAAAGCAGAAATTGTTTCAAATTCGCGGGCTTCTTCAACAGTGGGTGGTTGTTCTTTTTCTTTTCGTTCCATGTTAATCATATCGGTTTATTTCTTTCATTATACGTCACGTTTAGCGTACTGCAAGATTAAATTGACAAACAGGTTGTATATGAACATAATCAAGTCAGAAAAGGGTTTTTTGACAGATAAAAACGTCAAAAAAACAGTACGGGTAAGGAGGAAACGATGAAAAGAAACATTCAGGACCTGATCGCCGAACCATGCGGCATTATCCTCGAAAAGAAGCGCCTTGCCTCTCTCATTTACGAACTCACGGTATATGCTCCGGCGATCGTGCACAACGCACAGCCAGGGCAATTCGTCATAGCTATTGAGAAAGAGCGCGACAGCAAGCCCGTTCCCCTCACAATAGCAGACATCGATCGTAGCGCCGGCACGATCACTTTGGTCGTACAGGCCGTGAAGAAATATTCGACGCGCCTTCTCACTATGGAGGTCGGCGAAAAATTCTTTGCTCTGCAAGGTCCGACGGGACATCCGTCCGAGATCAAAAAATATGACGGAACGGTCGTATGCGTTGCCGGCGGTGTCGGCGCCGCTCCGATGTATCCGGTCGTCCGTGCTCTAGCGGAAGCCGGGAACGACGTGCACGTCATCATCGGTGCGCGCGAATACAAGTACCTCTTCTGGTACGACAAATTCGTCCCACTCGCACTCGCTTATGGAAAGATCACTCTCTGTATCGAAGAAGGCGAAGTGAGTCCGTATCATGTAAAAGGTCGCGTTACGCTTCCGCTCGAAGCACTGCTCGCAAACAAAGAAAAACACATTGCTCGTGTGTTTGCGGCGGGGCCGATCCCGATGCTCAAGGCGATCTCCAAACTTACGATCCAGTATGGAGTCCCGAACACATCGAGCGCTGTCGCTCAAATGATCGATGGCACGGGCATGTGCGGGGGCTGCCAATGCAACGTGGGTGGCAAGAAAGTTCTGCTTTGTCAACACGGGCCCGAGATCGACGGCAATCTCGCCGATTGGGACACGCTTAATACGCGACTCAACAGCTGTCGTCCCGAAGAGGATGCGGCGATGGCCGAATTCGCGGCCAATGATCCGGCTTACCGAAAATTCCTGAAAATGGAGGGTTTGTCGGTACCCGAGCTCACCCAAATAAAGAAGGAGATATAAAATGGCCGCTCGAAAGATCACAGATGACCGGGTGATCAATACCACCCAAAGTCCATGCGAACGGTGCCGAAATTTCAGACAAGTGGAATTCGGCATAACACAGGCAGAGGCATGTCACGAAGCCGGGCGCTGTCTTCAAGACCCCGCCCGAAAATGCGAAAAAGACTGCCCTGTCGGTGTTCCCATCCAGCAGATCCTCGGATATGTAGAAAAGGGATGGATGCGCAAAGCGGACGAACTATTCCGTGAAAGCAATCTCTTGCTTGGCATCACTTCTCTCGTCTGTCCGCAATCTGAACAGTGCGAGGCCGGGTGCGTTATCGGCAAGAGCGGATCTCCGCCTGTTGCCATCGGCCTCATCGAACGCGCCATCTATGAATGGGAGACCGCGAATGGCGGTCCAAAGGTTCCGACCCTCATGCCGGAAAACGGTAAGTCTGTTGCGGTTGTCGGATCCGGTCCGGCCGGCCTGACAGCGGCAGCCTATCTGCGCGTCTTCGGGTATCATGTCGTGATCTTCGAAGCGCTCCACGTTGCGGGCGGCGTACTCATGTACGGCATTCCCGAATTCCGTCTTCCGAAAGAGATCGTCCAGAACGAAGTGAGTTACATCCTTTCGTTCGGCGGTATCGAGCTCGTGACCAACACATTCATCGGGAAGCGATTCAGTGTGGAAGAGCTCCGCGAGGAATTCGATGCGATATTCTTCGCAACCGGAGCCGGAAAACCGATCGAGCTCGGCATACCGGGCGAAGACACCTCTGGAGTTATGTCCGCCAACCAATGGCTTATCAGCCAAAATCTGTTCCCTGGTTCCGTCCGCGTCCCGACCTTTAAGGAGATACTGATCTTCGGCGGAGGGAACGTTGCGATGGACTCTGTCCGTGTCGGACAACGAGTGCTTACGCAAACATTACAAGAACATCTGACCCCCACTGTGGCGCGGATCGCCTACCGGCGTTCGGAACAAGAAATGCCGGCGCGCGTCCAAGAGATACATCACGCCAAAGAAGAGGGTGTTCAGTTCAGGAATCTGATCACCCCTGTTCGGATCATTTCCGACGGCAAACGGGTGACGGGCGTCGAGTGCGTCGAGAACGAACTCGGCGAACCCGATGCTTCCGGGCGGAGAAAACCGGTCGAGAAAAAAGGATCGAACTTCGTTCTTCCCGCCGACCTCGTCGTAACGGCGCTCGGTCAAAAACCGAACCCTGCCGTCATTGAGCAAATGGACGGCGTCGCGACACGCGGCGGATACGTGATCGTCGACCGATACGGCCGCACTTCAATCCCCGGGTTCTTCGCAGCCGGCGACCTTGCCGGAGGCGGAACGGTCATCGAAGCGACCGGCGGCGGCAAAAAAGCCGCCCTGGCCATTCATGAATGGCTCTCCGGAAAGGTTCTGTGGCCCGCACCGGAGGCCTTCAAGTAATGAAGCCTCAAATGCCGCAACCGGTACGAAAGTACCGGTTTTTTTAAACTTGCGAGTTGTTACTTTTAGTGCTAATACAAAGGTAGGGATTCATACGGATCACTCGACAAAAAGAGGACAAAAAGATGACAGAAAAACTACCGATCCGGTACTTTGACACATTCAAAGAACTTAAGTCTCCCCTCGTCGGTGTATGGCATGCGCGAGGAAACCAAGGTGCCGTGGTCGCCACGGAAATCCTGGCCAAGCTCGTTATGCGTGCAAAAGGATACGCCACGAGCTTCCCTGTGTTTGGGGCAGCAAAAGAAGGAGAGCCAATTAAAGGACACAACCGCATCGGAGCAAAACCGATTGAGGCTTTTTACACCCCAAACAAGTTCGATTATGTCGTCATCATGGATCCGTCGATAGACAATGCCCCCGGGCAAATTACCGGGACATTTCTTGCCGGAACAAACAATGAGACCATTTTCATCGTCAACACGACGAAAGAGCCAGAAGAAATTGCTCGAGAGCTCGAGCTTGGTCCGGTCAGGGTCATTACCGTTGACGCGACAGGTATCGTACTTCGACTAATTCCGAAGACGAAATACTTGAACACTGCGATGCTTGGCGCCCTCATTCATATTTTTCCAAACATCAGTCTGAAAATGCTTAAGGAAGAGATCGCTGAGACCGAAAATCTCGTCGAGAAAGGCGAAATGGCTGTCGCACAGAACATCGCCGCGGCCGAAGAAAGTTGGAAGAGTATTTCCGAATTCGATGGGCGCGGGACGAATATTCCGAGAGCGGCGCTTTCTCCGCAAAAACTTCCGAACTGGAACGAGATCGAACCAGCGGCGGCCATTCCGACCACCGCTAATGCCTGTGCGAAAAAGACGGGCAAGTGGCGTACAGAGCGTCCGGTGCGCGCACCGAAAAAGTGCACAAACTGCATGCTCTGTTATCAATTCTGCCCGGACTTCGCCATCAAGGTGAACGCGGACGAGACCGAGATCGTCGAGATTGACTACGACCACTGCAAGGGGTGCGGCATCTGCAAGAAAGTGTGCCCGTTCCATGCGATCGGGTTCATCCCCGAAGCCAAGGCTCAGAAAAAAGAGAGAGAGAAGAAATAAGGCGGATAACCGCGAGGAGTGAACATGCCCAAGAAAGATCTTTGGAAATTCGAAGCAGGCGACGGAAACTACATGGGCGCGCGAGCATTCGTTGATGCCGCGATCCAGGTTTCCGCCCTCTTCCAGATCACACCCACAACACAGTTCGCAGAATGGCTCACGGAGTTCAAACGCCGCGGCCTTCTGCCGATGACCGAGCTTCTGCTTATGAACGGCGAAGATGACGCTTTCACGGCGTGCCACTCGGCAAGCCAGTGCGGCGTCCGCGTCGGCACAGGCAGCTGTTCGCAAGGATTGCTTTTCGGCGCACAACCGTTAAAGTCGCTCGCCGGTTCGCGTTGCCCCGTGGTAACGCTTGCCGCCATGCGCTCGACCTCGGCGCCGATCAACATTCACTGCTCGCACGACGACGTACAGTTCTTCCGCGATACCGGGAATATTATCCTGATCGCAAAAGATCCGTCCGAAGTGTACACCTGCGCATTGCTCGCCTTTAAGATTGGCGAGGACCCGCGTGTACAGCTTCCCGTTATCGTCGGCTACGACGGTTTCGACGTCAGCCATACAATAAAGACCGACAACAGAGTGTTGAGTGAAGAAGGCCTCGCGCTCTTCCGGGATTACTTGGGAGAATACGACCGCCCGAATTCAGCTCTCAGCCTCGAACACTCGGTCTCGATGGGAAGTCTCGTACTTCCTCAGTATTTCATGGAAGTGAACTACGCCGAGCTGATGGCGATGGAAAATGCTCTGGTCGCGGGTGAAGATGCGGTCAAGTATTTTTCCAAGAACTTTTGGAAGATCCCGCCCCTTGTCACCGGTTACAGAACCGCCGACGCCGAATATATCGTCATCGGTATGGGAAGCACCTGGGGGACAATGAAGGAAGCGGTCGACGTCGCGCGCGACAAAGGCATCAAGGCCGGAGCCGTGAGCGTGATGATGTATCGCCCCTTCCCCGTGGCGAAACTCCGCAAGATACTCGGGAAAGCGAAAGCGATAGCAACGCTTGACCGCGCCCCGACCTTTGGCGCACCCTGTGGACCGTTCGGTGCCGATGTCGCCGGAATGTTCGTGAACCAGGCAAAGAAACCCTTGATCATGAACTGCATTTACGGTCTGGGTGGACGACTCCTCAGTGTGCAAGATCTCGTCACCGATGTGATCGAACCGCTGAAGACCCCCAAGACCTGGCAGAACGACACGCGGTCCGTCTGGATCGGCGTACGGGGAGGCAAGTAAAATGGAACGGAAATACAGCAACGCTCCGCAGCTTTCGTCCGGCATGGCATTCTGTGCCGGATGCGGAATTCCACTGGTCTTGAATCCTGTCCTACAAGCGGCGCACGACGTCGGAGTGATCCCCGTCGTGAATGTCGGATCGGGTTGCGGTGTTGTGGGGCTCCACATCTATCCGCACTCGGGGATGAAAGACCCGATGATCCACATTGTGTTCGAAACCTCCGCCGCCGGCGGAAGCGGTGTTAGGGCCGCAATCAACGCGCAAGTAAAGGCGGGGAAAATTCCGGAAGGAACATTCTACCCGCTCGTGTTCTCGGGCGACGGATCGACGACGGATATCGGCATCGCTTCCCTTTCGGGAATGCTCGCACGCGGCGAAAAGGTGTTCTATGTCTGTTACGACAATGCGTTCTACGCGAACACCGGATGCCAATACTCGAGCATGACGCCAGATGGAGCGCATACAACGACGACGCCGCACGGCTCCATGCCGACCGACAGCTACGGCGGCAAGGACATGATCGCCCTCGCGAGAGCGCACCCTGCGGTGCGGTATATCGCCATGACGACCATCAGCACAAGATGGAACCATGATATCCGCGAAAAAGCGCGAGCCGGTTTTACCGCCGGAGGTCCCGCATACATGCACGTCATTCAGCCGTGCCCGCGCGGATGGGGTGTCCACTCCTCGTCCACGGTCGAGATCGCCGACACCGGCATCGACTGCGGCGTCATCCCTCTGCTTCATATTGTGAGAGAGGGAGAGCCAGGTGGATATGACCACAACCTGTATCTGGACTTCATTCCGGAACGATATGAAGGCGGGATCCTTCACCCGGAGGTCCACCCCGTGACGGAGTGGTACGAAGCGCAAGGCCGCTTCAAGTTCGTTGCGAACGACAAGGAATGGCTTGCAAAAATGCAGCGAACTACCGACCATAAATGGCTCGGCAAACATGGACTGATCCTGTCGGCCGAAGCCTATGGGAAATAAACAAAGCGAGCGGAACGGTCCGCACGCAAGCGCCACAAGGAATTGTGGCGCTTTTTTTAGAGGAGAAACAAGGACCGTCCTTCCAGAGGAAGGACGGTCCTTGTTTTACACGTTTTCATCATGTACGGGCTTCTTCCCTTCCAAGCCAAAATCTTCGCCATAAGTAAGCCAGTCATTAAGAAGATCTTCAAAATCTTTAGCGGTTTCAAAATAATCTGGAAATTCCTTGCGACTTAAAATTGAATTCTCCGGACGTGTCTTGCCGATGAAATCAAGATAACTCGAGTATTCGTATTTTTCCAAAAATTCTTTCGTTTTTTGCAAGTCATTTAATCCTTTTTCTTTCCACTCTGAGTCGATAATTTTTACGGGATTGAGGTGGATATAAGAAAAAAGGTATTTGAGATATTCGTCGATGTCGACATGCTTAGATTTAAAAACGCCCTCAAACAAAGAACCACTGCGATGGTGTTTTTTATTAAAATACATTGTATACCCGGTAGAAAGTTTTTGCATAAAAGCGCTAATGCCCCCCTCTTTCTTTTCTCGCAACAAAAAGTGAAAATGATTCGGCATCAAACAATATGCGCCGATATCAACAATCATCTCCCCCCGAGACAAAGAAAGAATGTCGTGAAGAGACGAACCGACATAATCACTCAAGTGAACAATTCTTGTGTTATTGCAAATATAAAGCAACGCGAGGAATCTTGAATAATCCGAAGCATCAAGAAAAATAGTTCGCTTGTCGTTTCCGCGATTATAAACATGATAATATTCTCCTTCCGCAAAATATTGTAAACATCTTCCCATAGACTAAAAGTATACCATTTTCTAAGTCAAGGCGAAACCTTGACAGAGCAAAGCGTGTCAAGGTTTCGCCTTGCTGGGGGGGCTCTTTTTACTTTACTTTTCCGACGGTGGTCTGTCCGAGTTTATACAGCGCCGACACCTCACTCGCCGATAACGGCCTACCATAAACACGCATGTCGTCGATAATTCCCCGGTACGCTGCTACCAACACAGTGTCAACCCAATCCGAAGAAGTTATTCTATATCTTGCCCCGAGACCGAAAGGAATAGCACTCGCATAGGTCGCCACAGAACCAACGTCTGTATCATTCGATACCCCGTCCACATAAAGATAAGAAGTATTACCCGGGTGATTTCTTACACCAACAACATGGTGCCATTTCCCGTCATTTATCGCGTTTATTGAGTTACTTACAACAAGCCCACCAACACTATCTCTTACCTGAAACCCCAAAAGATTTGTTCCAGAGTCTATTCTAAAACCGTACCCACCGCCACTGCTTATTGATTGCGCATATGACTTCCCTGCAATAGCCTGACCACTGGCAGAGATATAAGAGCACTTCATCCAAAATGACATGGAAAACGAACTCGTGAAATCCAAAGAGCCATTGACGGGGTCGCCAACATTTACATAATTCGTTCCATTAAAATTTAACCCCTGCCCCAACTTGCCTGCCACTTTTGTCGGCCCGTTCGTCAGCGTCCCGTTATTCCCTTTTCCGCTGCGATCATAGGCGGTCGTGCCGTTGATGTCGGAATTATCGAACGACCAATAACCGACGAGACCCGTTTTGTTTGCCGCGTTAACCGTCGCCGTTCCCAACTTATACAACGCCACTACTTCACTCGCCGAAAGCGCGCGGTTGTAGATGTGAACATCGTCGATCACCCCATCGAAGTTTCTGTCTGTACCTGTTGCTCGAGCGCCAATTCTCATCACCCCCGTAGTATCGGGTGGAAGTACCGCTGAGCCTGGTGTACCCGTAACATTCACTCCATTTGAATATAACGCAACACTTCCGTCCGGTTTGATGACCCCAACAGCAAAAGTCCATTTCCCAAATGAATATGCGTTATCAGTAGATTTAGTCGCAGTATTTGCGTTTACTCTGATACCAATCTGACCGGATGTTGTTATATTAAATCTATATCCATCAGTCGTACTTGTGTTTGTCGTTCCTTTATCAACAATTGTCGCGGCTATGGCGTTAAGAGAATTTGGTTTTATCCACGCTGTTATTGTCCCACCCCCAGTTAACCTCAATGCGGAAGTATCAGGTATTTCAATGTATTTGCTTAGCGTATCTATAAGGCTCAACCCCTGCCCCAATTTCCCCGCCACCTTTGTCGGAGAGTTCGTAAGCGTTCCGTTGTTCCCTTTTCCGCTTCGGTCATAGGCGGTCGTGCCGGAAATGTCCGTACCGTTGAATGTCCAATAGCCGACAAGACCGCTTGCGAGATTGTCTTTCGGGGTAGACACTTTCGACGCGTTCACCGTTGCGGTTCCCAATTTGTACAGCGCCGCGACCTCACTCGCCGAAAGTGCTCGGTTGTAAAGACGCATGTCGTCGATAATTCCTTTAAAAAAGGTGTCGCCACTTGGAACAACATATCTTCTCCCGATGCTAAATACCGTCGGGGTATTTCCACTATATACCTCAGACGAAGTAGCCACGGCGACACCGTCAACATAAAGCGTTCTGAAATTGTTTGCAGTCTGTACCCCTGTTAAAAGATACCATTTACCGTTAACAAGAGAGGATGGGCTTATCGCTGCCCCGCCCCCCGGACGCCATTGGTCGAATGCCGGTTTTCCGTCAGTCGAAGTTTGTATAAAGTTTCTCGCGTCGTTTGTTGTCGGTTCGTATTCTCCGTATAAAGGTCTTTTGGTAGCAAGGCCAGAAACCTTTACCCATGCGGAAATTGTAAAAGCGCTTCCAAGCCCCGGATTGCTTATGTCGACATAATCATTCACACCGTCAAAATATAGCCCCTGCCCAAGCTTTCCCATTACTTTTGTCGGCCCGTTCGTCAGAGCCCCGTTATTCCCTTTTCCGCTGCGATCATAGGCGGTCGTGCCGGAAATGTCCGTACCGTTGAATGTCCAATAGCCGACAAGACCGTCAGTCAAAGACGCCGCGGAGACCAGCACCGGGGAGAGGAGGAATATGAAGGAAATGAATACTGTTTTTTTCATTTTGTGGATAGTTTGAATTATTTGTAACCAATCGTTGCCGTTCCCAACTTATACAGCGCGAAAACCTCGCTCGCCGAGAGCGCGCGATTGTAGATGCGGACGTCGTCGATAGTGCCCGGGAAATAGCTAGATATAGAACCTACATATTTTCCAGCTCCAATAGAAGTTAGCGAACCTGTGCCAGTAGGAGCAGAATCCCACCACCACCCGAGGTCGGAAGTCCCTGGTCGCCATAAAATATATGAACTTTCAGCAACCCCGTTGACAAACATCCTCGTACTCGAAGCTATACCGCTTGATTCGACGGCGACAAAATACCATTTTCTCGGTTGTATTTGAGTGGAGCCCGAAATCCCGACAATAGAAGTACCGTTTGCGGTAGTTAAATCTAATCTCATTCCTGAAAAAGAAGATGACCTTGTTCTGAGGCTAAAACCGAATAATTTATTATCATCATTGCCATATGAAATTATTTCTCTTGCCGTACTGTCCACTGTTGGGTCTCCCGTAAAATATACCCAAGCCGTTATGGTTCCACTTGCACCCGTTGGTTTCGAGGAAAGAGAAACATAATTCGTTGCTCCATTAAATCCCAACCCCTGCCCCAATTTCCCCACCACTTTTGTCGGCCCGTTCGTCAGCGTCCCGTTATTCCCTTTTCCGCTGCGATCATAGGCGGTCGTGCCGTTGATGTCGGAATTATCGAACGACCAATAACCGACGAGACCCGTTTTGTTTGCCGCGTTAACCGTCGCCGTTCCCAACTTATACAACGCCACTACTTCACTCGCCGAAAGCGCGCGGTTGTAGATGTGAACATCGTCGATCACCCCATCGAAGTTTCTGTCTGTACCTGTTGCTCGAGCGCCAATTCTCATCACCCCCGTAGTATCGGGTGGAAGTACCGCTGAGCCTGGTGTACCCGTAACATTCACTCCATTTGAATATAACGCAACACTTCCGTCCGGTTTGATGACCCCAACAGCAAAAGTCCATTTCCCAAATGAATATGCGTTATCAGTAGATTTAGTCGCAGTATTTGCGTTTACTCTGATACCAATCTGACCGGATGTTGTTATATTAAATCTATATCCATCAGTCGTACTTGTGTTTGTCGTTCCTTTATCAACAATTGTCGCGGCTATGGCGTTAAGAGAATTTGGTTTTATCCACGCTGTTATTGTCCCACCCCCAGTTAACCTCAATGCGGAAGTATCAGGTATTTCAATGTATTTGCTTAGCGTATCTATAAGGCTCAACCCCTGCCCCAATTTCCCCGCCACCTTTGTCGGAGAGTTCGTAAGCGTTCCGTTGTTCCCTTTTCCGCTTCGGTCATAGGCGGTCGTCCCGTTGATGTCGGAATTATCGAGCGACCAATAACCGACGAGGCCGGTGTTGTTCGCCGGCGCCGCGGTCGCCAATCCCAATTTATACAGCGCCGCTACTTCACTTGCCGACAACACTCGATTATAAATGCGGACGTCGTCGATAATTCCCTTAAAAGAATAGGCCGGAGTTGCCCCATTATATTGCGCCCCGATAGTCACCCTGTCCCTACCGGAAACATCACTAAACCAATTTCCAACATTAGTCCCATTGGTGGCCGTAACCGTTTGAGAAACACCGTCGACATACATTGTCCAAACACTGCCATTAGAAATAGCAACAACATGATGCCACTTGTTATCTAAAACGGAAGATGAACCTTCGACAGTATTAGTTACACCTCCTACCGTCGTCAAAAAACGCAATCTCGCTTTGGGGTCATTAGCGTCAGAGGTATAAAAAATAAAACGACTCTGATTGGAGGTAGAGTTATCAGACGAAAAGATAATACTACTGATTCCTGGAACTCCTTTTATCCATGCGCTTATGGCCCCCTCATTATCTGAGCTTCTGAAATTGCTTATACTTTGAGTTGTATATTTAACTCCGCTAAAATCAAGAGCCTGCCCCAACTTGCCTGCCACTTTTGTCGGCCCGTTTGTAAGCGTCCCGTTATTCCCTTGACCGCTTTTATCGTAGGCGGTTGTGCCGTTAATATCGGAACCGTTGAATGTCCAGTATCCGACGAGGCCGTCAGTTAAAGACGCCGCGGAGACCAGCACCGGGGAGAGAAGGAAGATGAAAGCGATGAGGATTTTTTTATGCATGTTTTATGTTTTTGAAATGACGACCGAATTATTCAGCAGGAACACCCGTGTCCGGCGGCTCCGGTGTTTCTTGCGGTTGTTCCGGCGCGGGTTCGTTTTCCGGCTCAGGGGCCGACTCCGGTTCGACTGGAGTTTCGGGTGTTACTGACGGTTCGGGTTCAGACGCAACGGCTGGTTCTTGTGCGGGAGGATCGCTTTCTCCGGAAGCCGCAGCACCGGCCACATTATGGGAAGCCGAAAGTCCTACAGTCTGACGGAGCTCGTCTATTTGCCGCTGTTGATCATTCAAACGATTTTCGAGGCCGGATACTTTTGCGGCAAGTTTTTGGAATTCTTTATACATTTCCTGGATAGCCTTCACGATCGGGGAGACCAATTTTTCGTAGCTCAAGCTTTTAAGTCCATCGCTGTTCGTCGTGACAAGCGCCGGGAATATTTTTTCCACCTCTTGCGCAATCAATCCGACTTGAGTGCTCGTGCCATATGCCGATCTTTTCCAATCATACGAAACTGGGTTGAGTGCCAATATTTTTTCAAGCGTTTCAATACCTTCGAGTGATTGAACATTCTTTTTCAGGTTTTCATCCGAGGCCGTGCAAGAGGCGCTGTAGGTCACATTACCTGTCGTGCTGTCCCAACAAAGAGGGTTGGTCCCCGCGGAGGACGCGACAATGACACTGAGTCCGCTCGCGGGAGAAGATGTGGCGATACCGACACCGCCCTTGAAATATGCGCCTCCATTCTCTTGAACACTCATAAGTGTTGTGGATGCCGAATCAGTAATTTCGAATATGCGGTTTGTCGTGCCTGTTCCCGCCCCCCAGACAGAGAGTTTGGAGTAAGGCGAGGTGGTGCCGATGCCGACACCAAGATTAGATACAGCATTGGTTCCAGCAGATACGCCATAGAGGGTGAGAAGAGGAATGCTTGCGATCGAAGCGGAGTAGCTTTCGACGAGTCCTGTGGTCGAGGTTGCAATAGGAAGGTCCATCCACGAAACGATCCCGGCATCCGCTTCGAATTGAAGCCCCCCGAAAAATGCCGACCCGGCGACAAGGTCGTTCGACACCGTCGTCGTCCCGTTCGTTATCTCAAAGAGCGTTGTCGAAGCGTTATCAATCGCTGAAAAGATACTTGAAGAAGAAGCGTAGATGTCGTCGGAATTCCAAAGGGAGAGTTTGGAGGAAGGAGTGGTCGTGCCGATACCGACATTTCCACCGCTTAAAATTGTAAAGACGTCGCGACTATCCTGACTAATGATAAAGTCTGAGGCTGACCCCCCAGACCTCAATCGATTCTTGAGGGCGGTACTCATACCGTAAGCGGAATGACTTAATTCCAACCCTGCGATTTGGGTTGCTATCGCACCGGAATTTGTAATCCTTGCGTAAGCAGAAGTGGATGAATCGAGCACTTCAAGAGATCTGACCGGACTCATTGTTCCCACTCCAACCTTTCCGCTCTGCAATACCGTCAATCCACTCGTTCCGGCAACGTTCATTCCACCCGCAAAAGTGGAGGTTGCGGTAGTGGTCGTTGCCGTGAAGTAGCTCGATACTGTTTCCCCGACAACCGAGAGTTTTGCATAAGGCGAGGAGGTGCCGATGCCGACGTTGCCCGTAACGTAGAGATTTGCTGAACCGGAGCTTCCATCGGAAGACACCATAAGAGTGCTTATACCTGAACGACTAATAAACGTGTCTCTGTCCACTGTTCCGGGACCGATGCCATATTTCCCATCAGAGTAGAACATAAATCTGGCATAGGAATCACCGACACCAGAAGCAGACCCTGAAAAGACCTTTCCGGTTGATAGGCTAGTTGAAAGCGGGGTAAAAACCTGAAACCCAACATTCGTTGTATAAGAAGCGTCGACTGTCAAACCTCTTCCTGTTCCGGAGTTTGCAACATATAAGACGGAATCTGACCCCGTAGACGCTCCATCAATTGTCAATTTGGTTTCTGCGCTCTTTTTGGTTGTTGTTCCAATTTCAACTCCACCATCCTGCAGCACAGTAAATCCGCTCGTTCCGGCAACGTTCATTCCACCCGCAAAAGTGGAGATTGCGGTAGTGGTCGTTGCCGTGAAGTAGCTCGACACTGTTTCCCCGACAACTGAGAGTTTTGCATAAGGCGAAGTGGTGCCGATACCGAGGTTTCCCTTAAAGTACGCCGTCCCGTCATTCTGTACTGAAGCAAGTGTGGTAGATGCGCTGTTCGTGAGTTCGAACAGGCGAGTCGTCGCAAGTTGGTCTGAACCTGTTACAGAGAGCTTGGAGTAAGGGGCAACGGTGCCGATGCCGACGTTGCCGCTTGCACCAACAGCAAAATAAGTACCGCCAGATTTGTTATATGGATCGATACTGAAAATATTAGCCGTTTGACCAGAAGTACCACTAATAGCAGCTGCTGGATTACCTGACCCTGATGCTGTTATGTATGTTGTATACATAGAAATGCTTGAACCAACAGTAAAAAAGTCTAAAGTATTTGCATTATTTCTAACCACTAGACGATCGCTAGGCCTCGCCGTCCCAATACCCACATTTCCATTCTGCAGTACCGAGAGCCCGTTCGTTCCCGCGACGTTTAACCCGCCCACGAAGGTGGAAGTGGCGGTCGTGGTCGTTGCCGTGAAGTAGCTCGACACTGTTTCGCCAACAACGGAGAGTTTGGCGTAAGGAGAAGTGGTGCCGATGCCGACGTTGCCACTTCCTAAAATAGTCATCTTGGTCGCCGCACCTAATCCAGCTTCGGTATTGGCATCTGCCGTACCCCTGACACGAAATGCTAAATATTGAGAGTCTGCGGTTGCGTCATATTTAGAGGCAATTTCTGAAATCCAACCAGAAGACGCTGTCCATTGATGTTTTGATTCCGAAGCATTTGCTGAAGCAAAACGCATTTTTGCGACACCACCTGCATTCCACAACCTAATCATCTGGTCGGTGGCACTATTAGCGTAAATATCTAAAAGTCCACCCGGACTCGCCGTCCCAATCCCCACATTCCCATTCTGCAAAACCGTCAGTCCGCTCGTTCCCGCCACAGAAAGTCCGTTTGAAAGGGTTGTTGTCGCTCCTGAGAAGGTATTCTGTCCGCTCCATGTGTTGTTATCCGCGAGCAGTGTGGAAGAAGCGGCGAGACCGTTCGTCGCGAGAGTCGTTCCGTCCCAAGTGAGACCGGTTCCGATGTTGGCGGATTTGATGCCGGAAGCGGCGTTCCCCGCGAGGATACCCCCCAAGGTGGTGGTGCCGGTGCCGCCGTAGCCGACTCCGATCGCCGTGCCGTTCCATGTTCCGGAAGATACCGTACCGAGGTAGGAATTACCCGAGACGGTCAAGAGCGTCGTCGAAGCATTCGCAA
>Ga0247840_10000658_pt1 | contig 70486 bp, 47 predicted proteins | sample LaCruzMarch2015__FD_192404 | JGI IMG/M metagenome (GOLD analysis project Ga0247840, IMG submission 192404) | Freshwater microbial communities from meromictic Lake La Cruz, Castile-La Mancha, Spain - LaCruzMarch2015_17m | ecosystem: Environmental > Aquatic > Freshwater > Lake | place: Spain... | reverse complement strand
CGCCGAATTCGTGCTCCAGCCGCGTATCTTGCAGGCCTTGGCCGTCGGGTTGGTCACCGTGGCGGTGATGGTGTATGTGCCGTTTGACACCCAGATCGTTTCGTTCACAACCGCCCCTGCATTGGCAACGGCGTTGCTGATGGAGGCAAACGGCTGGCTCCAGCTCAGTCCGTCATTCACGCTATCCGCGCCGTTCGTGGCAACGTACCACGGCCCGGCCGCTTGCGCCCCGGCCGCGGTGAGCAACACAAGCGTCAGCACCCAAATCCGGAATATTTGCGTCGGCCTCATTATTTTCATCGTCACCTCCACGATATTTATCTGTATTATTTATACATTAGCCGGTCAAGATTATAAATAGTTTTTGGGTAACCCCTCAGTCTTGTGGGTAGGCTGTGCACTTCAATGCTGTCATTCCCGCGGAAGCGGGAATCCAGCATTGATTTTTCTGGATTCCCGATCAAGTCGGGAATGACAATTACCCCACAAGACTGAGGCATTACGTTTTTTGGCGTCCACTCAGGCGCCATACACCCCAAACCAACCACTTTTTTTCACATTCCCTACCCTTGTTTTTTTCGTAACTACTCACCACTGACACTGATGTTCGTGCAAAATTAAGGAATTACTTAAGCAGCATGGTCGGGTAAAGGTCGGGACGCATCCAGGGTTCGGTGCCGGCCGGGGTCAGGGTCAGCCCGCGTTTCCGGTAATCGTCGTCATTGTCGTTGATTAACAACGCGAAGCCGAAGGAAGTATCCGGCTTCAGCACAATCGGCCGGACCCGGTTGGCCGGAAAAGCCAGTTCGTAGACCATGCCGTCCGCGGTCCGTTTGAAGGCCGATTTCACCTCCGGGGCCGGACCATTGTTGAAAAATACCAGCTGCCACTCTGGAACTACAGCCGCCTCGACCGGCAGACCGTTTCTAAAATAGGCCATGTCATAGTTGTAGTCATTGTTGTCATTTCCGGTCAAGGGCAGGTGGTCGCGCGCATCGCCGAACGTGTCGAAATAGAGCTGTAAGCTGTCGTACTTGTAGAAACTGTCCGGCGCGGTGCCCTCCGGCGGCGGGCAGAAAATATCGTCCCGAACTATCAGCGCCAGGTAGAGGTAATTCTCGTCCCAGCCTGCGTACAAGTCCGCCGACAGGTCTTGTTTGCCTTTCCACGGTATCGGCTTGGGGTATTTGTTCCAGTTCGGCGGCAAGAATTCCTTGAACGTGTCCGGCATGGTGATCTTGTACTTCTCCGGCCAGTCCGAAAAATCCCCGTCAACGCTGACCGGTGTCTCCCTCTTCTGGCAGATCAGCAGTCGCAAAGCCGCATCCAGCACCTGCGGTTTGCTCTTGCCGGCGGCCAGCAATGATACCTTCAAGGGGATTTCCTGAATGGCGCCGGATGATCCGGCCGGTAAATCTACCGGCAGGGACAGGGTTTCCTTGCTCTTCAGCAGCATATCCCGGCTTACCAGGGTTTTGCCGGCCAACTCAACCGCGACCTTGGCATTCACGGTCTTGGCGGTCCGGTTGAACAGGTTGACCACCGCTTTGTTTTCGTTCAGGATTTTGACCGTCGGCTTGACCGCGGTCAGTCCCCCGCCCTTGATTTGGATATCGTCCAGGACCTGCTTGAAACGGTCCAGCGTCCCCGGCTTGCCCCGCCCTAGGATATCGGCCAAAACCTGCCGGAAACGGTCCAATGCCCCCGGCTTGCTCCGCACGAAAATCGGGCAGGCGCCGACCGGGATATACTCGCCCGGCTGCGGATCGAACGTCCGGTTCATGAAGTCCAGATACTCAACTTCCCCGGGCTTAAAACCCAGCGCGATGGAATCCGGCGCGGCCTTCTCCCGGTCAACCTCCTCGTTGGTGTTCCAGAACACCGCCACCGGACGTTTCCGTTCGTCCTCGAAAAGATAGCTGCGGATGTTGTCGGAGACATCGACATCCTGGACATAGTCCGCATTGCCCAGGATTTGCCCCAGGGTGTTGGGCGCCCAGCAGTAGGCGCTCGGAATACCGTAGCCGTCAAGTATGTACGAAAATTCCGACCAGTCCGCCAGCATCTTGATCCGCTTCCCGTATTTCAGGGCAACCAGCCACATGCGCGCATTGTAGGCCGCAGCCATCCTTTCGCCCAGTCCGAAGTCATAGGAAAGTGGCATGGATCGCCAGAAATCCTGGAAGAGCGTGGTATCGAGGCCGAATTCCGGGATATTGTAGGACGTGTAATAGATGCCCTCGGTAAACCAGACCTCCCCATGGTAGCCGTGTTTGTCCAGCATTTTCAGGAAAGCGTCTGTATCTGCGTCAAAGTCCGGATTTTCCGGCCTGGGTCGGTACGGGTGGATGGCGATAATGTCGCAGACACTGAGCAGCCCGGCGTTGATCATCGCCTCGATTTCCGAAATGCCGTTGCCCGGGTACATGTTGGTCGGGTCCGGGGAAAGGATTTTTGCTTTCGGATTGGCGGAACGGATGCTCCCGGCGGTCACCCGCAGCATTTCCATAAAGGCCTTCAACTTTTCCGGCTTGTTTTTCAGAAAGATGTCGTGGTCCGGTTCGTTGACCGTCTTCCAGAACGTGATTTCCGGATGGGCCTTGACTGTCCGGTAGACATTTTCAGCCACTTTCTTCAGATCGAGGTTTTCCGGAAACGGCTTGATACGCTGGCCCTTACCGCCGTCGCCCTCGTCGTAGGTGGTATCGCCGCCGCGGAAAACCGAGGTCACGGTCAGAATATTGTTGCGGCCGGCAATTTCGGTAACCCGCGAGTCAGGCACGAAAGAAAAGGGCACATACGATCCCACGCCGATATGTTTCAGCCGCTGGAACGCACCTTCCACATCCGGCAGCATGTTCGGTTGCTTGACCGCGAAGATATCCTTGTGTTTCTGGGTATTGTCAAGATGTCGCATAATGCCGAGGCGGAAAAAATCATAGTCCCGGTAACCGTCGGCCAGTTCGAAATCGGCCCGGGCAAGGTACAACCCCGCCGGCAGGTTTTCCGGCAGTCCCATCGGCAGGGAAATAAAGCCCCGGCTGTCCGCAGCAAAAGGATATTTCCGGTTCAGGATTTCCTTTCCGAAAAAGTCCTTGACCGACACGGTTGCCGTGCCTTTTTCGTTCGGCCGCGTATGGATTTCCAGCCGGCTGTTGATTTTCTCCCCGGGTTGGAAGAAATTGTCGGCGCGGTCGGTTACCAGTTCCGCGGTGATCGGTTTTTCGACGTAATCGCTGACCTGGTCGCCCAACTCCAGTTGCACCGCGTCCACCCAGCCCTGGCAGTCCTGCTGCGGGTAATCGGAAAGCCAGAAGCAGATGTTGACCGTATTGTTCGGCGCGGTAAAGGTAAAGGAATAGCGTTTCCATTCCGGTGTGAGCGCGACTGTGGCATTTATAGGAAAGACAAGCCAGATTCCGGTTTGCACCCGGACAATGAGATTCTTTTTAGAGCCGTCTCCGCGGCTATAGAAGCTGAGGGTATATTTCTGTCCGGCGTTCACCGGAATCGGGAAGTTGTCGAAGGCAACCGACGCCCGTTCACCTTTGTAACCATACAGGTGCAGGCGCTTTGTGCCGGAAAAGGCGTTCCCGCTGTCAAGCTCGAATTTTTTTTTAAACGTTTCCCCCCGCGCCCAGACCCGCCAGTAGCGAACCCCGGCCTCAAAGGACGGGTTCTGGATCAGGTTCCGGCACAGGTCGTATTTGGGGCCGTACAACTTGTCGGTGGGATAGTAGGAAGTGTCTTTGGGCTTGGCCGAAGATTCAGGGCCAGTCTTGATTACCGGCGCCGGTTCCTTGGTAACCAGTTCTTTGACGGCCGCGACCACCAGCGATTCGTCAAACATCTTGACCCCGGACAGGATGCCGGTGAAGTTCAGGTAATTGGTGTTACCGATACACATACCCGCCAGTTGGCTCGAATAATTGATATCCCGGGTTTCCGGGAACGAGGCGACTTTTTCGCCGTCCTTGTACAAAACCACCTCCTGGTGGTTATACGTGAACGCCAGGTGGGTAAACCGGTTTACCGGTATCTGTCCGAAACTGAAGTCCCTTGGCTCAGCATCACCGAAATTTACCTGCAGCCCCACATTCTTCACTCCGGCAATGTTGCGCATATAAATCCGGTAACCGTTGTTATAACCGGTGCCGTTTGGTCCTTTCAGGATGCTTTCGTAATCAATATTGGCCGTGGGGTAGGGATTTACCCAGAACGCCACGGTCAGATTTTTGGCGATCAGGTTTGTCGGGGAGACGTAAATCACGCCTTCCTCGCCGTACTTGCCGTTGCCGGCGAATTCCAGCGCGTAGCCGGACTGGGCGGGCAACCATTTGAAGTACGCGGGATAGCCGTGCATGGCTGCCTTGTTGTTGTATTCCGACCGTTCGACGATCTTGTCCCCGCCGTCGTTCAAGGGCAGGTCCAGGATACATTTGCCCTGGGACAGCGAAACAAGGGAAAGCGAAAGCAGGATACTCCCGATAAGACCGCGGAACGTCCGCAATGTTGAGCGCCTGCTACTCCATCTCATTGCCTTTTTTTTCATTTTGCCTCCTGGTATAAGTGATAGAAAACTATGGCTTGATAAATATGGCCTTCTTATTGTTTATAAGTTCTCTTACATTCGTCCATTTCTTTTCAATATTCCATTATTACTTTTAGGCATTCAATATAATGAACATCTTAATAATAATCAATATTTATTTAATTTTTTTGAATTAACAAAAACTCGCCCGCGAGTGTAGTGTTTCATTTAGATATGTACTTATGAATAACCGGTGCGTTGTCATGCTGAGCGTAGCGAAGCATCTCAATCATAACGAGATTCCTCGCCTAAGCTCGGAATGACAAATTCACTGTTTTCCTGCATTTTATACAGATTTATATGTTCAATTAATTCAGTGACACTACGCTAGAAACGTATCCAAGTAACATTGGCGAAGTCTGATTTGCTTACATTCAAACTGAAATAATTCCGAGCCTGCCAGATCATTTGGCAAGGCCGGCGGATTATTTATCGGTTGCTGAGTTACAATCCATGGATGACGGACTTTCTCAAGACATGGGAAGTAATTCAGAGGGTTTCTACGGCATGGAAAAAAGTTTTCGGATTAGCCCAGATATTTCACGTGAAATATCCGGGCTAGCGCTGTATGGTGCAGATCCGACGGAGATGCTGTACCACGCGATGCACCGCCCCGGTGATGCGGTCCTCCACGTCGCCGGCCCAGCGCCAGGCCGGGCGGCCATACTCGTCCAAGTGTGGGCCGCCCTCGTAACCGCCCTCTTCCCATACCCGGCGTGAGGGAATGTAGGCGACCATGTCATTGGCATAGCCGCACACCCAGGTCGAGGAGCCGAACTCGCGCTTGAAGCGCAGGGAGTAGTCTGCCACCGCTTCGCCGCCGATGCCGATGAAGAGCAGTTCTTTGCCGAGCTGCCACGCTTGTACGGGATAGGAGTAGGTTTTCGGGAAGACGATCCCCGCGTCGATCATTTTGAGCATGCGTTTGGCCCAGCGCATCTGTACTTTGGACATAACGGGATCGGGGTCTGGTATCTTGCCATTGGCCACCGGCAGCAGTTTCTCGCGGGTGACGACCTCGTCGTAGGCCAGATCCACGAACTCGAAGGCCATGCGCAATCCCGTTGACACGGGCTGCATGGGCTTGGCCAGTACCGCCTCTACTGCATCGGAGAGCATCTTGCCATAGCCTTCGGCCAACTCTAACTTCTGGCAACGCGGGATCGGATTCTGGTCAGCGCCGCAGGCATTGAAGAACATGGCCACGGTGTCAGGATGCTTCGCTTCCAAGTTAACCTGCGCAAAACCTGGGTAGTCGCCGCACCATGTGTTGAAGGGATAGAGGGTGGTCGGGTGGCAGGCATAGCCGAACAGAACACTAAGCAATTTCCCATCCTTGCCTTTCACGGCCAGCACGGGCACATAGTGGTCCACCACGCCTTTGAGGGGTTTGCCCTCAGCCCGTAGTTGCGGGACCTCGGCCTCGCTGTTCTCCCGGCGGTTGACGGCAAAGGTGCACAGCCCCTCGCCCTTGAGAAGCTGGGCCGGCTGCAAGTTGCCCAGCGCCTCGCCGACCGCCTCGACCACCTGTCTCACCATCCAATCGGAGTACTCAGCCACCAGCCGTCGCTGCTCCTCGTCCAGCGGGTAGTAATCCACCAAGTCGTCTTTCAGTACCGGTCCGCAGTGGTTGTGGGAAAAGGTGAGCATGAACCCGGCGCGCTCCAGTCCGAAGCGCTGCTGCAGCTTGGCATAGAGACCCTCGTAGATCGTCTTGGACATTCCCATATGGTCGGTCGTGGCCAGCACCGCGCGCGTTCCGTCGGGGGCTTTGAGCGCGAGCACCTTGACCCACAGGTCATGGATCTGCCCGTCCGGGGCGCGTTTGGTTGCGTACCCGGCCAGCCACACCGAGGTCTGTGGTGTGATCACACGACGGCTAATGCCAACCTGCCAGTTCATTTCGTCAGTCCTCCCAGGAGCGGCAAACGAGCTTGTAGCGCCAACCTAATTATGAGAATAAAATTTCAGGAAATAGGGTAACACTTTTCCGGCATGCCCCTCTTATTGTTTATAAGTTCCCTTGCATTCGTCCACTTTATCTTTCCGCGCGGCAAGGATCCCCAACATTGCTTACCGGAAACCGTAGGTTGTGCCGGAATGGATGCGCTCATACGCCCCCATGTCCACGGTCCCGTAACGGATGCGCTTCCTTCCCTCCAGGTCAACCGCGCCGGTCATCCACTCATAATTCATGCCCGTGTTGATGCAGGGTGAATTGTTGTTCAGCCGGAAATTGCCGGTATCCTTTGAGACAAACAGTGGGTCCGCGGCCGTGTTCGCCGTCCCCGCTGCCGGCAGGGGCGCGGTGCAGCTGTTGCTGAACGTGCAGTCCGCCATCACATAGACATTGGACGTAGTGTTCCCTGAATGCCGATTGTGATAGATGACGGAATTGACCACCCTGACTCCGTTGCTCGCATACAGTCCCGCCCCTTGGGGAGACCCGCCGTTGGCGAGCGTGTTGCTGACAACCGTGCAGTTCTCAATCAGCGTGTTGGTGGCGAGCACATACAAGCCGCCTCCGCCATATCCACCGCTGGAGAGGTCACTCCAAGCGCTGTCGGCCCGGTTATACGCCACCAGGCAGTTCCTAATCCGGGCATTTAGGACATACTTGTCCACACCCAGGCCGCCATTTGATCCATTATAACAGTAATTGCTGACAATCGCACATTGTGAGATCAACACATTTGTAATAGTGCCATAAATATCGCATCCGCCATGATACATACGCCCGACATTGTTGCTGATCACACACCGCTCAATGCGAGCGTAGTTGTAGTAACCAGATGCGGGACCAAAAGCAATGCCGCCGGACGCGGCGGAATAATTTGCGAACACCAGGCAGTTGCTGATGGCGCCTCCAGTTAACAGGATGCCGTCCCCACCAGCGCTGCCTCCGGTATTGCTGGCGATGACCGAGTCCTGAATGACAAAACTGCTTCCATAGTATGCGCGCACGCCGCCGCCGGATGTTGCGCCAGTCAACCTGTTGCCTATAATCCGGCAGTTCCTGATCTGGCCGGAACCACTCATGCAGACCCCGCCGCCGCCGCTGTCATAATCTGCCGGATAAATACTGTTCCCGATAATATCGCAATTATCAAGCACACCACCCGATATAAATATTCCGCCTCCATTGGCCATGATGGAGCCGGCTGCGCCCGCCCTATAGCCCATGATGTTCCCCGCGATAACGCAATTTGAGATGAGCCCCGCGCTGCAATATACGCCCCCGCCCTGATTTCCATTGGTATAAAAAAAATTAGTCACGGTGAAGCCTTGCAGACTGCCGGTGCCGGACATCCACACGCCGCGGAAGGATTGTGATGGCACGTCGTTGGAGCCGGGACCGAGGAGCACCGTGTTCGCGGGGTTTGTGCTCCAGGCGCAGATATTGAATTTCTTGGCGGCGGGATTGCTCACCGTGGCGGTGAGCGTATATACGCCGTTGGAGACCCAGATCGTGTCGCCCCCGGTTGACGCATTGGTCAGCGCATTGCTGATCGTTAAATAGGGAACAGCCCAGCTCGTCCCGTCGTTGCTATCCACGCCGTTCGTGGCCACGTACCAGGGCCCGACTGCTTGTGCCCCGGCCGCGGTAAGCAACACAAGCGCCGCCACCCAAATCCGGAATATTTGCGTCGGTCTCATTATTTTCATCGCCACCTCCAAGGCATTTATTTGTATTATTTATACATCAGCCGGTCTAGAATGTAAATCCGCATTATTCAACCAGGATCATTGCCGGATGCAGATGCGGATTCATGTATCCACCCGTCCGTGGCGGAGTGGTCATCAGCGTGCTCTGGAGATACTTCTTACTTTCAGAGATCCCCGACTGACTTGAACCTTTTGATGCGAATCGCCCTGATTATTCCATTAAAGGAAAAATCATTGCATGCCCCGGAATTGCGTCCTATCTGGACCGCCGCGGCCGGGCAGGGAATATATGGCTGTTTAAATTTTCGAATGGCATCAAGCCGGTCATTGATATAAAAAGAAACCTGGTCGGATTCCACTAAAAACATGACATGATAGGAGTAATTCAGATCAAGGGCTTTTTTTGAAAATACTTGGGCGGCGGCGCCCTTGCCATGGGCCTCAAAAAGAACCAGGCCTTCCTTATTGACACCGCATCGAAACCCTTTTTGCAGATAGTCCATGCACTGAAATAATCCGCCGTTATAGCCCGGCAGCGGTTCTTCTACTGTTAGCCAAAACTCGATTGAAAACGGCGGTTCAAGGGAAAAGGCTGTCTTGAAATTTTCCCCGCCGCCAAAAAGATACGCCCCCTTGCTTCCGCTGAAACGAATTCCTTTGCCTTCCTTGGTTTCCACCCATTCCGGCATCACCCCTTGTTCCCCTTTACCGAATTTCAATGCGAGAGCGGGGTTATTTGTCGCCGCCACCTGTTCCCCCGTTCCCTCGTTGAATTGCCAATGGGCAATCGTTGTCTCATTGTCATCGCCATTCCCGGCGGCATGGCTGAAATTCGGCGACAGCGCGAGACAAAGGCCAAGGGCTAATCCCATCCTTGCCAAGGCGCCTGCCAGGCCAAATCCAAGCCATTTCTTTTGTTTTCCCTCAAGCATCGCCGCCTGCTTTCTTCGCCCTTTCGCGATTCCGGCTAAAATTTAATCAGTGCGTGAAATACTCACCGCAATCAGCACGGGAATTCCAGGATTATCCTCGCCGACAAAATCTAATGAGGTTATCAATTTCTTCGGATAAGGGTTCTCCCATTCAATGAAATATAACGCAACGGGAGAATATAGAGGGCAAGCCCCCTTCCAGGCGATCTTGGCGCCGCCAAGGCGCTGCGCCCGCCACCAATCATCTACATTCTGCTGATAGATGGCAGGTATCTTAACCGTGCTTCCGTCTTCATAATGAATAAGATAAGAAAACGCCTCTGCCCCCGATTTGATCCGGCCTTGTTGTGACCACGCGCAGGTATGGACAAAATACATCTTATCAGCCCGCTCATTAACCTTAATCCCGGGGATGGACTTGGGCATTTCACGCGCTTTTGCCACTTCCTTCACCTGGGCCCGTAAAACCAGGATGGAACGGCCATTGTTGCCGCGCGGGTCAATAATTTTAAAAGGAACGCCCGCCAGGTAGGTGATGGGCGGGAAATCGGGTATGGGGGCGGCAACCCCTTGTTCATTTTTTCCGCTTATATCAACCGGGAAATAACGTAGCTGGATGAGGTCTCCATCCAGGGGGTGATTCGCGTAATCCGCCAAGCCGACCTGGACGTACGTTTCTTTTTTGTCTTCATGGAGGGCGGGTTTAACCCTGACCCCGACATTGGTCAGCAAGGCATTGATCAGGCGCGCGCACTTTTCAAACTCAACACCATACCCCTCTTGCCACAACACCTGGTCAATGATGAAAGTCCCTTTTCCAAACGGGATTTTCGCCATGGCCGCCGGTTCCGTAAGGATATCCAGGTTGCCGGATGTCTTCTCGTCGAGGACGAACCTGACAATGTCCGTGGTTTTTATCAAAGAACCAAACCGGTCCCAGCGTTCAGGATAATTACCCTCTGCCCAAAACAACTCCTCGTTACTGACGCTATCCAGCAGCGGGTCCCTGTATCGGATGGCCACCGCTTTAACCGCGGAGGGTTTCAGGTTGATAGTAATGGGTAAAAGCGATTTTGCCATGCTGATGTCCTCGGGAGTGAGGGCATGCAGGATAACATAACCACCCTGTCTCACAAAATCTTTCAGCTTTACCGTTGTCTCGTCATCAAGTTTGGCGCCGCCACAGATGAGCACGGCGGCTTGCCCGGGCTTAAATCCTTCCTCAAAATCAATTTTCATCTTGTTCAAGACCCTGGGAATATCAGCCGTGGTCCCTTTATAAACTCCCAAGGTGCTTCTTTCCGGCGGATTTTCCAGGGCATAAGCCAGGAGATTATGCAAAAGCACGTCCGCAACCGGTTCAATTCCACTGCCCTTGACCAGCGGCATTTGCGTGATAAGCAGGCTACCTTTCCCCTTGAAGACCTCAAACAGCGGACTCCAAGCCAACCCATCAATGCCGCCGGCATCCAGGATCGTCCGGAAATTACCGGTGGTCGGCTTGAAGTGGGTTCGAAAACTGACCCGATTGTCCGGCCGCCAGCATTTCAAATCAGAATCCTTTAATTCCTTCACCACCGGATGACTCGGGGACCGTATCCAGGCCTGGCTGGCGATATGGTCCCTTCTGATTTCATAGTTTTCCCTGAACATAGTGGGAAATACCTCGAACGTTTTCTCCGGTCTCCGATCAATGTCTATTTCCGGGATTTCCGGCATCCATGATTTAAAATCTTCTTGTTCAAGACAGATCACCCTGCCCCCGCCGGACACATATTGGATGATATCCTGGTCCTTGACATCGGCAGCGCTGTCTTTCCCGATAATGAGCACCTTGGCGGACATGACCTGGGCCGGATTCCACTGTTTCATGACAGGACAGGCAAATCCCAGTTGGGCGAATTTTTCACCGGTAGTTCCCTTGGAATCAAAAAGGAGAAAGTCTTTGACAGGGAAGCTCGCAAAATCTGACTTGGGGAAGACTGCGAAAACCTTGGTATCTTCATACATGGGCGCCCCGATGTTTTTCCCATAGTGCGGATTCATATAAATCATTAAACGGCATTCCTCACGTTGTTTAACCTTCGGGAAAGTTATGGGAATCTTCGTTTCGATCCGGCCGCCGGCTTCCAAATCAAATTCCTTGGCGCCGCCGGCAAATATTTGGGGGCCCAGCAATAAAAACCAGGTAAGCCGGAGGGATTTCTTTTGGAGGGAGTCGTTATAGACCACCACCCTGTGTTCCAGGCTCTCTCCGGAATAACAGGTGCGGTTGTAATCCAGCGAGCGAACCGCCATTTCTTCAAATTGCTTCTGGTAATCAGCATTCATGATTCCATCAACCAGCGCCGCATTGCCGTAGCGAAGGCCATCGGCGATAATTCGAATGGCTTCTTTGTGATAAGGCGAATTGAAAGTCTCGCCCTCAGGCCAGACATAAGGATCGTAAATACTGTCCCCGGCAAAGGCGGTTTTATACTTAAATAAACCGAAGTCATACCACCATTCCCCTATGGCTACCGGCCGGTCATACACCCATGGAAAATACCGGAAAATAAGATGCGGATTCGGCTCATTAGTCAGCCAGTAAGCGCCATCGGGAATGCGGTCCTGCAGCTTGCTTCGCGGGTAATGGAGATTGGCAATCGGGGCTTTGCCTTTCACGTCAACTTCGGCGTCAAACATAATGGGCCGGGTCGGGTCCATTTCTTTCTGGATATCAATGACCTTTTCCATGATCGCCACCCCCCGGGGATTTTCAAGCCAGCCGCCCCAGATCACCTCGTTGGAACCGTTCCAGATAATCAGCGCCGGGTGGTTCCGAAGATATTTGAACCATCTCCGGTAATACTCGTACGTATTTTTTTCCATATCCTGCCCCGCCGATTCTTCAATCCTTCCCATCCAGGCCCCGCTCGGGTCGCACATCATCCCCATTTCATCCAGCACATTCAGGGTTTCTTCACAGTAGGGCGTCCAGAGCCTGATGCAATTAACACCCTGTTTTTTATAATCATAGCATGCTTGGCGAAACTTCCCGCGGGCCGTGGCAGGTGTCCAAGCGCTGCGGATAGTAGTTCTGCGAAGCCAGATTCTTTTTCCGTTTAATAAAATATCCTTCCCCTTGATGGATATCTCCCTGAAGCCGAATCGGGTTCGTTGGCGGTCAACGATCTGCCCGTCTGACAGCAGATCCAGGTCCAGATAATAAAGAAAAGGATTATCAGTATCCCACAAGGTCGGATTTTCCCATGGTTCTTCAATCGTCACCCGCTTGGAAGCGGCCGCCGCCACCGTAACAACCTGATCCTTGATTTTTAAGACCGTTTTTCCGCCCCAGACGGATATAACCTTGCCCGCGATGGAAACCGTTGCCGCCGTTTTACCGTCATTTTGGAGCACAATGTCCAGGCCAAGATTTTTATTGGACACGGAAGTCTTGATAAAAACATCTTCTACCCAGGTCGGACTCGCTAGCTCCAAACCAACCTGGTCATAAATCCCATCTCCGCTGTTCCCGGACCAGTTCTGGTATCCCACGAACATCTTTGTTTTTGATCTAATTTCATTCCAGGCCTGAACGGAGACGGCGTTTTCCGTGGTTTTGTATTTTTCCATATGAGCCGCTTCATCCGGCGGGGAAAGCGTGCCCAGTTTATTGCTGAATCCAACGATCAGTTCATTCTCCTTGCCGAACTGCACTATCCCGGTTACGTCAAACTCAAAAGGAGTCCAGCACTGAACGTTTTCCCCCAGGCACTGCCCATTAAGCCAGATTTTGCTTTGGATCCCCACCCCCTTGAAGATAAGGCGTATTTTTTTGCCTTTAACCAACGCTTCATCCTTCGGGGAAACAACAAATCGCTTCCGGCACCAATAACGATTGGCCTTTCCCGGGCAATCATCCATGGGGACGGACACGGACACCCATTCGGCTTCCTTGGCAGGCGGAAATGTAAAGCCAAGCTCTTTGATGGGAGCGAGGTCCCAACTCCCGTCAAGCGACAGGGATGGGCGCGGGCCATCCGTGTCAAATGACAATATCCCCTGATTTTCGGCCCCGGCCGTTATTGCCGCCCAACTTAAAAATGCGCAGGAAAAGAAAATTAAACAACCTGTTTTTAAATGCATTTTATCCTCCTTGATAAACCACTCCATTTATTCCAACCCATAGGCCCCTATGTTATTAAATTATAAATCCCTTCCAGCTGCCCGGAAGTAATTTCCTTTTCGTCAATGACGGAGTAGTAATATCCGCCTTCTTGGACAAAATTCTTGAGAGTCATCATTGATTTATAAAATTCATCCCTGGTCAAAGAGATGTTTTTCAGGGTGTATTCCATCCCCATGTCCTTCATAAGCTGTTTAACTTTTTCACAGTCATTATCCTGAATATAGGACATTACCAATATCCCTGTTGCCAGGAGTCCTCCATGTAAATACTGACGCCCGGTGACATATTCAACATTATAGGCAAAGAAGTGTTCGGAGCCTTCCTGGCAACGATCATTACCAAGCCGGCCGGCAATCCTAGCATAAGCCCGGTATAATTCAACAATCGTCTTTATACCTTTGTCAGAGAGATCCCGGATTTCAAAACGCATATCATATAAACACTTAAGATTATTCCTGGCTTCCTGATAAAATTCCGGCTTGAATTCCGCCTTTCCATGGGCACATGCCATTTTCCAATCCCAGATTGCCGTATGCGAAGAAAGCACGTCGCCGGCGCCATAACGCACCAGCTGTCCCGGCGCCTTGCGCAAAAGAGAGAAATCAACTATAATTTTGTCGCATATAACATGGCCGATATAAACCACTTTCCCCTTGTCGCGAATGCCGATGGGATCCGTGATCGAAGCGTCGCCGGAAATAATTGTGGGCACTTGAATCAATCGTGCATCTTTCTTTAAGGCGACATATTTAGCCATATCATGGGATGAACCACCGCCGAGACCGATTACCAAATCCACCGGTGGAATTGTTTTTTCAAGTGCCGTCACTGACTCCCAATGCATATTCCGGACAAATACCACCTTCTTGGGAGCCCGCTTGACCTTGTCTTTGGCCAAATTCCAGGGGATTTCCATCGTAACCACCACATAGGCCTCATCCGTATCCGTTATCTTGGAAATAAGGTCATACCCATACTCCACCTCGGGTGGATTCCAATCAGGGTCCAGGATTCTTTTTTCGCTATGTTCATGTCTCATGGGAATATTCCTCCTATAAACGTCAGGGCAAAAGCGTTCCGGTAATGTTGCCCATCCAGGCTTTTCTTACGCGTTTGAATCCTTCGGCATATTTAACCCCGGCCTGCAATCCCCGGAAACGGCCGACGATGTCAATGAATTCAACGTAATCCACATCATAGGCCTTTTTGAGCCATACGCTCTGGCTCTTATGACACTCAACCATTTTTTTCTTTATATTGAACGTCTCCGTGATATCAACATATTCATCCGGCAAAAATTCAACGCCGGCCGGAGCTTCCATGAAGTAGATCGGTGAAATCTTCCGGGTTGGAGGATACCGGGTCTTGATGTTTGGCATGTTAACCACAATTTGGGCATCATTGACCATCTGTCCCACCCCGCTGTGGTCGGCGGAAAAGAAATCCGGATAATGAGTGATTATAACGTCCGGAGCCGCCTGGCGTATCATGTCAATGAACGCAACCCGGGTCTCTTCATTATAAAAGAAGAATTCATCCCTGTAACCCAACCAGAGCATCTTGGCGCCAATAATTTTACAGGCGGCTTTGGCCTCCTCCTTTCTGATGGCGCTTATCTCTTCCGGCGGCAAAGTGGGATGACCCATCTGCCCATCGGTCACATAAGCAATCGTCACTTCATCGCCTCTCTGGGCATATTTAGCCACCGTCCCCCCGCAGTAAATTTCAATGTCATCCGGATGGGCGCCAACCGCAAGAATTTTCATTTTAACTCCAATAAACAAGGTTAATACAATTACGACGGTTCCTTCACATCATCCCTGATTCCCAGGACATAATTCCATTCTTCACCAATGGGAGCCATTATTACCTGGTCAATCATTGAGTAAAATCGTTGGGAAGCTATAAACAAGGCGGCCTGTGCAACATCCTCGGCGCTTAATAGATGCCTGTTTTCCGGCTTGCCGGGTATTGCCCACCGCCGATAGCTATGGGCCCCAAAATAGGTAGCGGAAGCCCCCGGGCAGATCAGGGAGACTTTTATACCCTTTCTTCTTACTTCCTGGTCCAGCGATTTGCTGAACCCAACCACCGCCCACTTGGAAGCCGCATAAGGCACCCATCTGCATATGCCCCGCGACACCCCTGCGATGGAGGCGATATTGATAATCTGGCCGGTCCTTCGTTCCAGCATGGATTTAAGCATCAACTTCGTGCACAAAAACATGCCCCGTATGTTCAGGTTAAAAATACTATCCCAGTCTTCCGCGGGAAATTTATGCAGATAGGCGCCTCTGCCAAAAATAGCGCCGGCGGCGTTTACCAAAATATCAACCCTGTCAAATTTTTTAATAACGGCTTTTCCCATCGCGTCAACTTCATCCTCCTTTGTTATGTCCGTCTGGCAGACAAGGCATTTTCTGCCAAGCCCGGCTATTTTCCGGGAAAGCGTTTCCAGTTCCGAACGGGTTCTGGCCACGACCGCCACATCGGCGCCTTCCTGCGCGAATAAGGCGGCAATCGCCCTTCCCATTCCTTTGCTTGCTCCGGTCACCACCGCAACCTTGCCATCTAATTTGCCCATATTTTTTTCTCCTATTGTATATCGCCGGCGTTAACCCGCATATTTCGTGAGTTAGTTTTAGCTCATAGATATGCGGGTTAACCCATGGTTTTCAGATATTCCATTGATTTTCCGAGCGCCTTATCCACAATTTCCGGAGTTGCCGGATTCCCATCCAGTTCCACTTCCAAGCTCAACGGCCCGTTATACCCAACCTTGTCCAGTTCGCAAAATATCCTCGAGAAATCTATTATCCCTTCTCCGATGGGTGGAAAATCGTGCGTATGTAACTTCCTTGACGCCTTATCCTTGACATGAACATGGGCAACGTATTTTGCTATCAATTTTATGTCTTCCTCCGGCACACCTCCCGTATAAAAGATGACGTTAGCCGGGTCGTAATTGACCCTTACGTTGGGCAAAGCCAGGGCTTGCATTATCTCAAGGCACAAGGCGCCGGTGCCCGTCAGATGTCCGTGCGTTTCCAAGGCGATCGTTATTCCCAAGTCGCCGGCAACCCCGGCCAACTGCTTTATTACATCTAAAGCCTTGTTCCTGGCCTCTTTTCCCTTTCCCTCGCCCGCGCCGGTATTGACAATCGTTATCCCCAGGGCATGGGCCACCTTTAAGCGCGCCTTAAACAGTTCCCGCTCTTCGGCGTCCAAAAGGTTACAGTGTCCGGCCATGCTGACCGCTTTTAAGCCATATTGTTCCAAAAGCTGTTTTAGTTTTTTTATATCATCCGCCTTCATCCTGGCCGGTTCGATATGGATGCCATGGCCCGCAACGTAGATGGCGTTCAATTCCACTTCCCTAATCCCCAAACCGCTGATCCCTTTCAAGGCACGCTCAAGGGTGAACGGATGATAACAATTGGTGGTACAACACAACTTTTTCACTCGCCGCCTCCAGTTTTGTTTACAGTTACCAAGACTTTTATCACTTCCGCCGGCCGGGATTTAATAAGGTTATAAGCCCTGTCTATCTCCTCCAGCGCAAATTTATGCGTAATCATTCCTCTGACCTTTATGATGCCCGCTTTAAGATAATCCAGCGCCCGGCCAAAATCATCCTTGGTGTAGATAACACATCCGACCATATCGTTTTCGCAAAATTGCACGGTAGCCGGAACCATCTTGGCGTTATCGTTAAATCCGCCCAACACAATCAGCCTGGTCCCCTTTCTGGCGAGCGAAAAAGCCTGATCTATGGTCTTCGGATTCCCCACGCATATGAAGATGGTGTCTATGCCATCCTCGCCAAAAATGTTTTTTACCTGCTCCCGGGTGACTTCCGGCTTGGCGGTATAATCTGCCCCATGATTCCTGGCAATCTTCAACCTGGCGTCAACCGGGTCAATTATCAGAACCTTTGTTTTATTAACCTTGCACGCCTGCAATACCATCAGCCCTATCGTTCCTGAGCCGAATATCAGGATATTTTGATTGTCCGCTACTCCGGCTTTTCTGGCCGCATGGACACCTACCGCAGCCGGTTCCGCCATGGCCCCCTCTTCCAGGCTTATGCCATCCGGCAAAAGGAACGTTTTTCTATAATCCACGCAGATATAATCACACAAGGCGCCTGCCTTATGACATCCCAGCACCCCGCCCTTCAGGCATATGTTCGTCAAACCTCTTTTACAGTTAATGCACTCTCCGCAGGAAAGTGACGGGTCAATGGTAACCCGATCACCTTCCTTTATCCCCTTGACATTCCGGCCCACCCCGGTGACAACCCCCGAGAATTCGTGACCTTGGACAACCGGTAGTTTCATATAGGGTACCGGCTCAAAGTAGGCGTGGGTGTCCGAGCCGCATATTCCAACAAAGCAAACCTTGACCAACACTTCATCATCAGTCGGAACCGGTTTCTCCACGGCCTTCAGTTGAAACCGGAACGGTTCTGTCAACCACATTTGCCTCACATTAATTTCCCTTTCCCTTAAACACTTACGATATCTCCATCATAACCTTAATGTTGCCCTGCGTTTTGTCCATCATGACCCGATAGCCGTCTTCCAGTTTCTCCAGGGGGAACCGGTGGGTGATCATGGACTTTCCATCTGTTTTACCGGCGGCCATAAGAGCCACCGCTTCTCCGAAATCTTCCCGTTTGTAAATAACCGAACCGACTACTTCTATTTCGCCTCCCTGCAGTTTGTTTATATTGAAGCTGACCTCGCGGGCAATATGACCGATCAGGACGATGCGCGTGCCCTTTCGGGCCAGCTCCAACGCCGGGGTAAAAACTTCCTGGTCAATGCATACCATTATTGCATCCACCCCATCTTCACCAAATTCTTCCCGGACAACCGACTTCAATTCACGGTCACAAGAAACCACTCTCGCGGAATGGCTCCCGGCAATCTTTTCAGCAAGTTCTGCCTGGTGGGGATACTTTGCCGTTATGACAACATGGGCGCCATAGGCGAGACATACCTGAAAAACCGAGAGGCCGATGGTCCCGGCGCCTATGATTAGGACTTTATCGCCGCTTTTTAACCCGGCTTTACGTGCAGCATGGACGCCAACCGCCAGCGGTTCCATCAAAGCCGCGCCTTCCAAATCAACACCGGCGGGAAGCCGATAAATTTTATCGGCATCAACGGGAATATACTCCCGGAACGCGCCGTCAATTTGAAATCCCAGGACCTTTGAATCAAGACAGATATGTTCCCGGCCGTTGCGGCAGTTCACGCATTTCCCGCATAAGACCGATGGGTTAACGACGACTCTGTCCCCGACTTTTATGTTCCGCGAATTTCTTCCAACTTGTGAAACCTCCCCGGAAAATTCATGTCCCTGAATAACCGGCAGATGCACAAAAGGGAGCGCGTGCGAATAGGCATGTGGATCAGAACCGCATATTCCGCAATATCTCACCCTTACCAGCGCCTGGTCATCCTTTATCGCCGGAATAGCCGTGTTTTCCAAAACCAAAGTGTTCAGGGCTTTCAAAACCATGCTTTTCATGACGTTATTCTTCTTAAGTCTAAAAAATCATCCCGCGGTTTTTTTTCTTGACCGATTCCTTGTACCCCATTATGGATTCTTTTGCTTTTTTATCAAAATCGTATACTGTTGCCCTGGTCAAAACTATGGTTATATTGACCATTTTATGGTACAAAATTGACTTGCAGTAAAGGAGACCCATGCCGCGCAAGATTGCTTACTACCAGTTACGAGGCCGTCGTGACTCGCTGAACAGGCTGGGGATCAGTGTCAGGCACTATAACCCCTATCTGAATGCCAACGGGAAGGTGAGCTTTCACCGCCATGACGTGATTGAGATGACGTTCGTTGTTCGCGGAACTGCCAAGCACTGCATCGGGGAAAAAGAATATCCGGAACAGATGGGATCACTCGGAATCATTCACTATGGCGAAAGACACGTGTTTGTGACGCCCCAAAAAGGGACGGAAATCTACGACATTCTCCTGGACCCCCGTGATCATCCGTTGCCCGTGCTGCCGGGCAGGCTTGGGAACTACTTGCCCGTGATCATCCCGCTGCATCCTTTTCTGCGCCACAACCTGAACCGGATCACGCATCTCCGGTTTCCTGACCCGGCGCCGGTGGCGGCGTTGTTATCGGCGATTGTGCGCGAGCAGAGGGCGCGGCGGGAAGAACACGACGACGCAATCTTCACCTACTACCGCCTGTTTCTCATGGAGTGCGCCCGGCTGCTGCAGCGCCGGCAACCCGCCGCGGCGCTCGCATCCGACCACCCGACGACGGCGGCGATGGAGGCGCTGCGCCGCAGGCTGGATCGTGACTATACAACCCCCCATACGCTCGCCGACATCGCCCGGGAATGTGGATATGACAAGAGCTACCTGTGCCGGGCATTCCGCAAGCACACGGGCATCAGTGTCTTTCAGTACCTGCTGCGTCAACGCCTGCAGGCCGCCATGCTGCTGCTGCGCTCGACGAAGGAGAAGGTCTTGTCTGTGGCCCTTGATTGCGGCTTCAGGGACATCGGATACTTCAACCGGAAATTCAAGGCGATGGTCGGCGTCGTGCCCCGGGCCTACCGCCAGCGGTCCCATGCGACGTAGGACGTGCACTTGACTATCGAACTTTCTTATGCAACCATTTCTTTCCAAGAAGGAACAAGAGATGAAAACAATCAAACGTGCCCGGGAAATTCTAAGCATTGAAATTAACGAACTTGCGAGGGTCAGGCGCAGTCTTGACAAGCGGTTCAGCCGGGCGGTGCGGATGATCCTGGAGAGCCTGAATCAGGGTGGCAAAATCGTCGTTACCGGCGTGGGCAAAAATTATCCTATCGGCCAGAAAATTTCAGCCACATTGTCCAGCACCGGCTCGCCCAGCGTTGCCCTTCATCCCTCGCAGGCAATGCACGGCGATTTGGGAATTCTCGGCAAACCGGATGTCCTGTTGGCGTTGAGTTACAGCGGCGAGACGGCCGAATTGCTTGAGATTATCCCGGCGGCAAGAAGGCAGGGGGCAAAAATTGTCGCCCTGACCGGCTTGGCCGACAGCGCCATCGCAAAGGCAAGCGATGAAATTATCTACACGCCGATCTCACGCGAGGCCTGTCCGTTTAATCTGGCGCCGACGGCCAGCACCACCGCCGCGCTTGCCGTGGGCGATGCCCTCGCGATTGTGCTCCTGGAAGCGCGCGGCTTTAAAAAAGAAGATTACGCCAAGCTCCATCCCGGCGGAACAATCGGTCGCACGCTTTTGCTCAGGGTGGAGGATATCATGCGCAAAGGTGAACGGTTGGCGAGCGTCGCGGTCAATGCCAAAGTCAAGGACGCCATTTTGGCGATGACCAGTGCACGGTCCGGCTCGGTGGCGATTGTCAATAAAAACAGGAAAATTGCCGGCATCTTCACTGACGGTGATTTGCGCCGGATGATTGCGAAGAAACGCAATATTCCCGAATGCCCCGTCCGGGAAGTAATGACTCCTTCGCCGGTTACCATCCGGGAAAATGCTCTTGCCGTTGATGCGCTTAAAATCTATGAGGAGCGTGCCATTGATGATTTGCTGGTCGTTGACCGTTGCGGGCGGCTGGTCGGCATGGTTGATATTCAGGACCTGCCGAAATTCAAGATATTATAGTTTAAAGGAGCAAGTTTACCCGCCCCGTAGCGGGGCGGGATTTAATGGATTGAAAATTAACCCATAGCCGGTATAAAACCGGCTCTACAATGCAATCGCATCAATGTAGAGCCGACTTTACGTCGGCTATTTTCAAGGGAGGATATATGGCGGTCAATATTGTTGAAATGATTGATGACGGGGTCCGGGTAAAAAACGTGCTGGTCAGCGTTTCCGATAAAAACGGGTTGAACAATTTCATACCGGAATTATTGAAGATTGATAATGGTATAAAATTATATTCAACGGGCGGCACTTACCAGGCCATAAAGGATTTGCTCGGCCCCGATTTGACTGAAAGAAATCTTTTTCAGGTTTCGGCATTTACGGGCCAGCCTGAAATGCAGGGCGGCCTGGTTAAAACACTTGATTTTAAAATCTACATGGGCTTGTTGAGCGAAACATATAACCCGGCCCATGCAAATGATTTACAGCGGACGAAAGGCATATTTTTTGACATGGTCGTGGTCAATCTCTATCCATTCGTTAAAACTGTCTCGGCCGGATCATCGCCCGAAGCGGCCCGGGCCAACATTGATATCGGCGGCCCCTGCATGGTGCGTGCCGCCGCCAAAAACTTTTTACGCGTGGCCTCCGTCACTGATCCGGCGGATTATTCTCCCATCTTGGAAGAACTCCGGCGCACTAATGGGATATTGTCGTTGCGTGCCAGGTTTGAGCTGGCCAAAAAAGCCTTCACCCACACTGCCGCTTATGACACCGCCATTGCCGGCTATTGGGGCAAAACCAGCTTTGAGTCGGTGCAATCATGCTATAGGGTAAAATAGATTCGGAGTTCACGGTTCAGGGTTCTAGGTTAAAAATAAAAATATAAACCCGATGTTACCAGACTTAAGTGCAAGATTAATTCCTGCTGTTTGTCATTCCCGACTTGATCGGGAATCCAGAAAAATCTGAAACTGGATTCCCACTTTCGTGGGAATGACAGAGGTAGATTCTTGCTGAAGGAGAAAATAAATGGCAATCAAGGATTTCAAATCGGCTTACAAAACCATCATGGACGATCACTTTCCGCCGGCGCTGGAAATCAGCTTCGTTGACGGAAAACAGCGCCAGACTCTTCTTTATGAAAAAGAAAGCTGGCTGATTGACGGCGTCAACAAGGGGCTGCGCTACGGCGAAAATCCCGGGCAAGAGGCCGCGCTTTACAAACTGACAAATGGCAATCTGGCGCTGGGCGAGGTCAAAAGCATCCTGCCCGGACGATATCTGGCTTCGGACATTGAATTATTGCAGTCCGGCAAACACCCGGGCAAAACGAACATTACCGATGTTGACAATGCGCTCAACATTATGCGTTACCTCATGGATACTCCCTGCGCGATCATCGTCAAGCACAATAACCCCTGCGGCGTCGCCAAGTCTTCCACGCTTGCCGAAGCTTATGAACGCGCCAATATCGCCGACCGGGTGGCGGCTTTTGGCGGGGCGATTGTCCTCAACCGGGAAATTGACCGCGCCACGGCTGAACTGATTCTGCAACAGTATGCCGAAGTGGTCGCCGCACCCGATTTTGCTTCCGGCGTCCTGGACATGTTTGCCGGCAAGAAAAACTTGCGCGTCATGCGAATTGCCAACATGGGCCGCTTGAAAGAATATGCGACCACGAGATTTGTTGATTTTAAGTCGCTGGTTGACGGCGGCATAGTCGCGCAATGGTCTTTTCTGCCCGAGACCCGCGCGCGCGAAAAATTGCTCCCGGCGCAAACGCTTTATAAAGGCAAGGAATATAAGATCAACCGCCTACCCACCGGGCGCGAATACGACGACCTGCTTTTCGGCTGGCTGGTGGAATGCGGCGTAACCAGCAATTCGGTTATTTTTGTCAAGGATGGCGTCACGGTTGGAATCGGCACGGGCGAGCAGGACCGCGTGGGCGTGGCGGAAATCGCGCGCGACAAGGCCTACCGTAAACTGGCTGACCGGTTGGCATGGGAACGACACCATATTCCTTACAATAATCTTAAGGATGACTCAGTCAAAAAAGAAATTGATCAGGAAGTTGCCGGAAAAAAAGGCGGTTTAATCGGCTCCTGCATGGTTTCCGACGCTTTTTTCCCGTTCCGGGACGGGGTTGATGTCGGGATTAAGGAAGGGATTACGGCCGTGATTCAGCCGGGCGGCTCGGAACGGGATTTTGAAAGCATTGAGGCCTGCAACGAGGCCAATGTGGCCATGGTGTTCACCGGCCAGCGGTGCTTCAAGCACTGAAGAAGGTACAAAGAAGGCAGAAGGCACAAAGGCAGAAGGGGACGGAAAAAGACAAAAATGAATAAAATAGTAAAAACATATAAAAATTCGTTTATTAATGTGCAAGATTCACTATATCCTTTCTTTGCATGTCACTTTGTGCCTTCTGCCTTCTGCCTTTGTGCCTATCCGAAATGAATATTGCCGTCATAGGTCCGGGTGGAATCGGTTGCCTTTTTTCCGCGTTATTGGCCGAGGCGGGACACGACGTCTGCCTTATTGACCGGCGTCCTGACCGGGCGGCCCTCATCTCACGGGAAGGACTGATAATTGAAAGTGAAGCTCCCTGCGGCACGGAATCCGCAGGGCATATTTTTGATTTGCGGAACTCCGCCGACCTTCCTTCGCCCGCCATAGCGGGCTTCGCGAAGGCGGGAGCAAAGCCTCTGGCTGCGAAGGCGAGCAATGGTGATTTACGGACGGTTTGCCTGTGTGCACACGCTTTCCCCGCCGATATCGGCCCGGTAGAGTTGATTATTCTTTGCGTGAAGGCGCATGAAACGGCCGGCACAATGCCAAGCGTTATCGCCCTTTCCGCCCCGCAAACGAAAGTCATTTCCCTGCAGAACGGACTCGGTAACCTGGAAGCTATTAAACGCGTTGTTGCGGGCGACAATCTCTTTGCGGGAGTAACAACTCACGGCGCGACGGTTATTGGCCTGAACCATGTCCGGCACGCCGGCGCCGGTTCAACGAATATCGGCTCCATCAATGACAATAACGAAGGCGCAGATAGCCTGGCAAAAATGTTTTCAAAAGCCGGCATTGCATCCTCGGCGGAAAAAAATACAACCGGCCTGCTATGGAGCAAGCTGATTATCAACGCGGCCATCTGTCCGGTTTCAGTTCTGGCAAACCTGCCCAACGGGCAGATTGCCGAAAACGATAAATGGCGTTCCCTGTTGTGCAAAGCGGCGGAAGAAGGCGGTAAAATCGCCGCCGCAAAGGGAATTAAGCTCACTTTCGCCGATCCGGTCAGGGCCGTCCTGGAAGTCTGTGAAAAAACTTCCCAAAACATTTCTTCCATGCTCCAGGACATCCGGCGCGGCCGACAGACGGAAATCATGGAGATCAACGGCGCTGTTCTCCGCGCCGCGGCCGAGCTCGGGCTTGACGCGCCGACCAATGCAATGCTGTGTGAATCGGTCGTTGAGATTGAAACACGCCTGAAAATAATTGCTGTTTCAACAATGCGATCCTGAAATGACGCCGATCTTTTATTGTGATGTCGGCCTTTCTGCCGCCATTTTTTTTAAATTTCCGGTCTTGTCGGACAAAGAAGAACTCCAGTGAGGATCGCGACTGAAGCCCGTCGGCGTCGTCTTAAAATGGCGGCGAAAAACACGGCTGAAGTAGAAGGGCGATGGAAAACCAGCTAGCGCCGCCACTTCCTTGATCTGCCGTGAGCCGGTCATGAGAAGACGCTGGGCAAATCTGAGCCTGGCATTCTGGATATATCTCTTCGGCGAGACACCCAGTAATTGCTTGAACACACAATGAAACCGGGAAGACGACAAAGACGCCTGTCTCGCCAGTTCGTTAATTGAAATCGGCTTGTCCAGGTTATTCTCCACATAGTATAATAAAGGCAATAAACGGTTGATATCCGGATCTATCGGCGCAAGGTGGCGAACTTCAGCGTAATCAAGAAGAACAGCTAAAATCTGGAACCCGATCGTCTGGCAGTGTGCCAAGGATACAACGTCGCCTTGTGCGATGGCCGGCTTGAGTTTTCTTAATCCGGCCATAAGCCCGGAAAGCTTGTTGCCGGCCGGGCGCGGCAGGATCGGCGGCACTTTGCAGGTTGAGAGAATATCCATCCCGGGCAAACTATCAAAACTTGCCGTCATCCACTCCGTCTGCATTATTTTTGCCCCGGCCATAGTCAAACAATGATTGATTCCCTGCGGGACCACCAGCACCTCTCCCGAATGCACCGTTATAGGAGCACGACCTTCCAGTTCCAGAATCCAGTTGCCGCCCTCCGGACGCTCGATCAACCCACCCGGCAGTTTTCTCCAGGAAGTTTGAAAAGGATATCTGCGCTCAGCGCGCGCGCCCGTTTCATAGGTGAAACGAATCATGGTGTAGAAATCAATGGTCGTCCGCATTGCCACCCCATCATTACAAGCAGTAGAAAAGTGCAAGCGAATAGTAGTTCCGTTCATTGCCATTTTTCAAGATAATTTGTAAATTATACTCATTAAATAAGGAGCAAACCATGTCAAATCAACTGACTAATCCAACTATTGTGTTTCCTGCGCCAAAACAAGTGGAAATTGAATGCCGGCGTATCCCCTGCATTGAGCCCGGTCAGGTTTTGATAAAAACCAGGCAGACCTTGATCAGTATTGGCACAGAGCTGACGGTTCTAAGCGGCGAATTCCCGGAGGATTCCCGCTGGGCAAAATACGGAAAATATCCCTTTTTGCCGGGATACAACAATATCGGCGAAGTAATGACCGTTGGCAAAGGCGTTGATCGCACGCTGATCGGCCGAACAATGGCCACTTGTGGTTCCCATGCCAAGTATGTGACGGTCCCAGCGGGTTCTTTGCACATGGTTGTTCATAGGGATATCCCGGACGAACAGGCGGTCTTCTTCGCCATCGCCGAAATTGTCATGAACGGCGTGCGCCGCGGCTTGACGCAGTGGGGCGAAGCTGTTGCGGTTTACGGATTGGGATTGTTGGGCCAACTGGCGGTGCGTTTCTGCCGTCTGTGCGGCTGTCGTCCGGTGTTGGCCATTGATCCGGCGGAAAGCCGCTTGGAGCGACTGCCACCGGATCCTCTTATTCGGCGGATCAATCCGAGCCGGGAAGCAATCGCCGACGTGGTCAAGGCCGAGACGTGCGGGCGAGGGTTGGACTTGGTTTTTGAGGTAACAGGCAGCGCGGACTTGATACCCGGCGAATTTAACGGACTTAGGGCCCAGGGAAGATTCGTGGTACTCAGCAGTCCCCGCGGAAGAACCAGCTTTGATTTCCACGACCTCTGTAACGCTCCCAGTTTTACGATCATCGGCGCCCATAACGCTTCCCATCCGCCGCAAGCCACCCCCCAATGCCCATGGTCCCCGCAACGGCATGCTGAGCTTTTTTTTGATCTGATTGCGGCCGGGGAAATTGACATGCGGCCGCTCATCAGCCACCGTGTATCGTACCGGCAAGCCCCGCAAGTGTATGAGAAATTGTTGCGGGATCGCAGTGACGCAATGGGCATCGTGCTGGACTGGACATCCGAATGAAACAGCCGGAGAATGTGAAAGGATGGAATATGAACTCGCGCGATAGTATTTTTACCGCACTACGACACCAGGAACCCGACCGAGTGCCGTTTAATCTGCGACCCAGCCCCGAAATACCGGAACGATTCAAGCGGTAGTTCGGCGCAGAGCATTTCGGCCACGATGTCCATCTGATTAGTTACACGTTGCCAAAAGAGGAGAAACTGAGAAAATAAATTATACCCAAAGGAGAAAACTCAAATGTCTACTCAACAACATATCAGTCCAATCGTAGCGGTGTTCCTGGCGACAATGACCTTAATTACCGGATGTGAGGGTATAAAAACAGGCGCGGAAAAGGCGCATGCACTGACCGCGCCTCCTGCCCCCTATAATACCGCGAAAGCCGGCAATGTCGTCAAAGCCGAACCGATCTTGCGGGAAGACGGCATCTTTTACGGCGACAAGGGGCTTATCGTCCACAAATCCGGCAAACTCGATCTTATGGCCGGTGATAAAATCGGCGAGTTTTACATGTTTTTCATCACATCCAATTCGGCCTGGACCGCGACAAATTTCAGGGGGTTTGAGAATGAAAAGATGGAAAGGAACCTGAAAGACAAGGAATTTGTCTATACGGCCGTGTTTCCGTTGGCCAAAAAAGGGACGGAGCATATGCCTTACGGCCAATATCGGCAGGTTGTGAAAATCGCGGAGGATAATAAAATCAACCTGTCGTTTGAGTATTCCGTCCCCGCGGGCCTGGAAAAAAGCATTAAGGACTGGGGTTTGTTTTGCAGCATGCCTTTCAGCGTGGGGACCGGCAAGAAATGTGAGATTGACGGGAAAACCTATGAATTTTCCGCAAAGGCGGGGGGAACGAAGCGGCTCTTTAATGCGCAGGCAAGGAAATTCGTGTTTAATCCGGGAAACCCGGAGACCGAATTTGCGATTGAATTGGAGGCGGGCATACGCTTTTCCGTTCAGGAGACGAAAGAAAACATTAACTTAAGGTTCGATAAAGCGGGTAAGGTCTCTTTTACCATTGATTTGAGCAAGGTTTCCGCAACGGCCCTGGTGAATTCCGGCGATTTCCAGGCGGGGGTGGATTTCTGGAAATGCGACCGTTTGCATGTTCCCGATTACGGTAAATGCCGGAACCTGGCGCAGAATCCGTCTTTTGAAGCCGGGCTCAGATACTATGAGTTTTTTGGGGGGTATTTCAAAAACCGGAGTAAACCTGTTTTTTCCGTGGATGAGAATGTCGCTAAATTCGGCAATTGCAGCCTGATGATCAACGCGTTTAAAGGCGACACCAGAACGGTATCTTTGAAGACTTTTGCGATCCCGGTGGTGGAGGGCAAGAAATACACGGTCAGTTTTTATGCGAAGGGCAACAAAAAAGGGCTCTGGATTGATACAAGGATTGTGACCGGGATATGGCTGGAATTTCCCAAGTCGCCCGGATGTCATGCTCCCACCAATGACTGGACCAGGAACAGTTTCACCATTACCGCTCCAAACCGTGTTTTAACTTTTCTGATAGATGCTGTTTATGGCGGGGATGATCCCTCCGGGGAAGGGACGGTCTGGGTTGACGGGCTCCAGGTGGAGGAAGGGGAACAAGCCACGGATTATGTTGAAAAGCCGCTCAGTAGTATTCTCCTCACCTCAAACCCGGATAATTTTTTGAACGTTGATGACAAGAAGGTTGACGCACGGTTGCAAATCACCGCGCCGGCCAATACGGCCGGCAAGGTAACCTGCGGGATAGAGGACTTCTTTTACCGGAAAATATGGGAACAGGGCTTTGAATTCAAGACGGACGCGAAAGGGCTGGCGGTTGTCAATCTGCCGATAGAAAACCTGCTGGGCAGGGGACTTTATGTTTTGCGCGCCGATTATGAGCTGAGCGATGGATATAAGGATACCGATTATTATCGTATTTCCCGGATGGAGTTTTTGAAGAACACGCATAAAAACAAAGATATCTTTGACCCGGGTGAAATTTGGATTGGCCGTACAAGAGGCAGAGATGTTCTTAAGAGATTGCGGGAGATTGGCTGTGGCGCGGCTAGTCATGGCCTGCGTGGTGGTCCGAATAAGGAATATTTTGACGGGATTGCCGAATACGGCATATCATTCAACAATGCGGTAATGCTCTTCGTGTTGAATAAAGGCGTTTTTACGGTTGACGAAGAAGCTCGGATGACGCTCCGTGAAATTGAGAGTGTTTCTCCCGAATTGGAGAAGAAGCTTGAAGACGCCTGTTATGAAAAGGCCAAAGCGTATCCCTGGGTGAATTCGTGGATGCTCGGCAGCGAACTGGAAGGTTTTAAACTTGTCCAAACGAAGAATTTCAAGGATTTTGCCAAACTGGAGATAGCATTTTACAAGGGCATCAAGCGTTTTGATCCGAATAAAAAAGCAAACCTTGGCGGCTCATGCAACATGGAGCCGCGCAACGGAATAATGTATGTTGACAAATATCTGGAGGCGGTGAAAGAGCTTGACCCGGCCTTTAAGTTTGACGGGGTCACCATTCATCCTTATCGGACCACCCCGGAAAACCCCGACTTGGATGATGATGCGGCCGTATTCCTTGCCATGCTGGACAAGCACGGTTACAAAGGCGCGCCGGTCTACTGGGATGAAGGCATCTATTATACGCATTACAATATTCCGGCCTGGGGGCTTGACCCGCATAAAGGTTGTTCAACCGATCATTATCGCGGCGGGTGTCCGGGCTATCACATGGGCTGGGGCGAGCGAATTTCCGCTGCGTACTCCGCCCGGAGCTGGCTGGTAGCGTTGAAATATCAGGACCGGGTCAAAGTGTTCAACAACTGGGGATCATGGTTGTACATGGATGTCTATCTTACCCCGCAGGCTATCCAGAAAATACCCAATACGCTGGGGATACTGCTCGGCAACGCGGTCTTCAAAAAAGACATCCGCTTTGCCCCGGAAACAAGGTGTTATATTTTTGAGGATGAAAAGCAAAGGCCAATCGCGGCCTTGTGGTCCCATAATCCCAAGGTTGACCGGGGGTATGAGGAGAGTCCAATCGGCCGCTTTAATTTCGGCGGGGAAAAGATTCAAATCTTTGATTTGATGGAAAACGAGCGTTCTGTGAAGAACGACGCGCAGGGATTCACGGATATTCCCGTTACACCCTTCCCGGTTTTTATCCGGGGCAAGGCGGGTGAACTGGAAAATCTCTGCAAGACGATCCAGGACGGCCGGATAATTGATTCCGACAAGGCCGTGGTCAAGATTACCGCCAAACCCTCCAATGCTGCGGAACTTGAGGTTGAATTCCGGAATTTTGTCACGCGCGAATTCCGAGGGCAGGCGGACATAAAACTTCAGGATAAAGTGATTGAGCAACAAATCCGGCTTAAGGAAAAAGGCGCGGAAAACGTGATTATCCCCATGCCGGAAAAGATACCGTTTGACCGGGTTGCGGAAATCAAGTTGCCGATTACGTTGAAGGAAGAGGGTGTCAAGCCGCTGGCCGTTGACCTTTCGTTCAAGGCGTTTGCCGTGAAGAAGCTGAAAGGGAAAATAACGGTTACCGGGAACGCCGGGGATTGGAATGACATTCCGGCCATCCAGATTACCAACCGGTGTATCAGCACAACCAAATATGCGGGTGGCGCAAGAATTCGGCCGCTTGACGATAATCCTGAAAAAGTCGGCTATCCCGGTGATCATGAGGCCGAGTATCAGATGGCATGGGATGATGAAAATCTTTACTTGAGAGTCAACGTCACCGACGACAAATTCTTCCATGAAATTAAAAAGGACGCCGGCGGAAGATGGAACAATGACTGCCTGCAGGTCTATATTGACACGCTCTGTGACGCCCGGAGCAAGGAGACGCGCGGTTTTGACGGGAACGATTATAATTATGACTTCTTCCCGAATGAAGACGGGACTCTGACTGCGTTCCGGCGTTTCGCGCCGGAACAGCAACAAGCGGGCGGTCTTTTCGCACCGATGCCAAACATGGTGGAGCCGGAGATTAAAGGGACATTCCGGAAGACGGAAAACGGTTATATCTATGAAATCGCCTTCCCGAAGCGCCTGATTGCGCCGTTACAGTTAAAGGCGGGGGGCGTTTCCGGTTTTGGGGTATATATAGCCGATCATGACGGCGGTTATCTCAAGAGCGCGCTGACGACCACGCCGTCTGGGACGGGCGGATACATGAACCCCCACCTTTACCCGGTCATGGTACTGGTTGAATGAAGGTGGCGATGAAAATAATGAGATCGGCCCAAATATTTCGGACTTGGATGTTGGCGCTTGGGTTGCTGACAACAGCCGGCGCGCAATCAGCCGGGCCGTGGTACGTGGCCACGAACGGTGCGGATAGCAACGCCGGGACGAGTTGGAGTGTTCCCTTTTTAACGATCAACAACGCGCCGACCAATGCGATGCTGTGTAAAAATGTTGTTGAATTGGAAAAGCGCCAAGAATATAAATGCCCGTAGTTTGTCGCCTCTTTGATTGTCATTCCCGACTTGATCGGGAATCCATCCGCCACTGGCGGACTGGCCGGGTTCGGGCAGGCAATATAAAATAATACTGGATTCCCGCTTCTGCGGGAATGACGGAAAAGAAACGGTTTTAAAACCAACCGTCAAATTTAATTAAATAAAAAAACAGGAGAATAACAATGCATGTAGCAATCAGAGACGATGTTTTAAGACAGGCCGGATATGAAAGCATCACCGAGGGTCTGGGCGATTTGAAACTTGACAGCGTTGAGGTTGAATTTTTCCACGATTACACCGTCTGGGATACGGCCGGGTGGAATAAGATTTTCTTTGCTCCCAAGGACGCCGTCCGGACGATTGAAAAATCGTATGGCGAAAAGAAAATCAAAATCTGCGCTTTTCTTCTGCACAACAATTTCAACTGCCCCGAACCGCAAAAGGAAGTTCAATGGGTCATTGACGTCATTAAGACCGCCGATGCCTTGAAAATTCCCGCCATCCGGATTGACGCCATCACCAAGGGCGAGAAAGAAGAACCCTTTGAAATCAGGGTAACCCGTTTTGTTGAATGCATGCGCCAGGCGCTTGAAACAACGCGCGCCAGCAAGGTTGCCCTCGGCATTGAAAACCACGGCGTGCAGGGAAATGATCCGGCGTTCCTTAAACAGGTTATTGGGCGGGTCGGCAATGAGCGGCTAGGAGTCAATATGGATACGGGCAACTTTTATTGGAACGGATTCCCGCTGAATGAAGTTTATGATATTTTGCGTTCGGTGGCCCCGCATACCAAGCATACGCACGTCAAGAACATCCGCTATCCCGAGGAAACGCGCCAGCAGAAGCGGGCGAACGGATGGGAATATGGAAAATATGTCTCGCCCATTTACGAGGGCGATATTGACCACAAACAGGTGGTGGCCATATTAAAAAACGCCGGATACAACGGCCCTCTGACGATTGAGGACGAATGCCTGGGCAAGCTTGACGCCAACCAGAAGAAAGAAGTCCTGCGCAAGGACGCGGCTTATCTGAAGGGCCTGCTTTGACGAACACCTTGGCCGGCAAGGCTGAAACAAGAAATCTCATTCTGAATTCTGACTACTGGCTACTGGCTTCTATCTTTACTCCGTCTGCCGGGCATAAAGCCGGGCGTAGAAGCCGTCCCGCGCGATGAGTTCGGCGTGCGTGCCGGAATCAGCCACCAACCCATTTTCAATAACGCATATTTTCCGGCAGAGCCTGGCCATTGAAATGCGCTGGGACACAATCACCGCCGTCTTGCCCGCCATTATTTTGGAGAGCGTTTCCTGGATCTTCTTTTCGGTTTCCGCGTCAAGCGCCGACGTGCAATCATCCAGCAGGAGCACGTCCGGATTGGTCATCAGGGCGCGCGCCAGCGACAGGCGTTGTTTTTGTCCCCCGGAAAGACTCGATCCCTTTTCGCCGAGCACCGTCTCGTATTTTGCCGGCAAAGTCATGACAAAGTCGTGAAATTCAGCCGCCCGGGCCGCGGCAATAATCTGCGCGGGGCCGGCATCAGGCCAGCCATAACAGATGTTTTCCCTGACTGTTCCGCTGATAATCTGGGCTTCCTGCGGCACGAGGGCCACCTGTCGCCGCAGGGAAGAAAGCCTGATTTTTTTAAGCGGCGTGTCGTCAAATAAAATTGACCCTGAAATCGGTTCAAACAGGCGGTCAAACAGATGGAGCAATGTTGTTTTGCCGCACCCGCTCGCGCCGACGATGCAAAGCCAGGAGCCCGAAGGGACAGTCAGGGAAATATCCTTCAAAACTTCTTTTCCCTCTCCGTCCGGATCGTAACTGAAACGCACATGATTTAAAACAATTCCATGCCGCAGGGGAACGGGAAGGTCAACCGCGTCCGAAGCATCGGCAATTAAAACCGGCTCATCCAGCACCTCGGAGATCCGGCGCAGATAGACAAGCAAATCCGCGAAAGTTGTATTCAGATTGCTTATCTGCAAAATCGGCCCGAAAAGGGCGCAGGCGGTCCCCCAGGCATACATCATCTGCCCCAGGCTCAGGTTGTTATTGAGCACCTGATAAATTCCATAGAGAAAAATAACGACGCCACTGGTCAATCCGCTCAAGCTTGCGCCCAGGGTGTTGGAAGCCGCGCCGATCCTGTTTTGCGTCAGCGAGTCCCGCAGATAGCAGGCCGCCAGCCGGTGGAAATACAACTGTTCTTTCTTTTCCCGGTTACAGGCTTGAATCATGCGGATGGCGTCCAGTTTCTGGGAAACCAGTCCCCAGAGACAGGTATTGGTGTGGCTCATTTCCCGTTGCATTTTCGTCAGGATCGGATTGGCTATTTTATAAATCAGGACATAAAACGGGAGGGAAAGGGCCACAATTACCATCATCTGCCAGTTGATGATCAGTAATATTACCGAGCCGACCAGGATAATCGCCAGCTGTGAAACGCCGTTGACGAATATGGTCATCACCTGATCCTGCACGGCCCCGGTATCGGAGATGATGCGGGCGAGCAGGCGGCCCGGCGTGTGCATTGCGTAATACGCCAGAGAGAGGCGCATGACCTGCGCGTGCATATCTTCGCGCAATTTCCGGGTTAATTTTTGGCCGATGCTGATCCGCCGCCGCCCGGCCAACCGGTTAATCAGATTGCCGCCGATGAGGGTGAAAATATAGAGTAGGAAGATACCCCACAATTTTTGCCTGGCTCCCGGCGGCCGCGTTGAAAAATATTCTTTTATCTCCGTTTTACGGCTGATTTTTTCAGTTGTTTCCGTTGTTTTCGGGGCCTGCATTTTTTCCCGTTCCAGTCCGGCAACGCTCTTTTCCGTCTTGCTTTCCCCGGGAAAATCAACCGGTGGCGGACTGACCACGAGAATGGAATCAATCACAACTTTGCTGTAATATGCCAGGAGGTAAAATGATCCGCAGTAGTCCAACACTCCCATCAATACGCATATCAGGAGCAATTTTTTGAACGGCGCCACGTACGTGCGGACAAACCTGAAAAAAAGACTCAGATGTCCTTTTTTTCGCTCTTTACCGCGGTAGGGCGGTCGGAAAGTATAATTGCGGTGATGAATTTTCACAGTTTATCGTCTTCAATAAATTCCTTGCCCATATGCTGGTCATACAGCGCACGGTAACGGCCGCCGGTCATGGCCATCAATTCGGCATGCGTCCCCATTTCCAATATTTTCCCGTCTTTAAGCAGGACGATCCGGCTGGCATTGCGGATAGTGCTTAAGCGGTGCGCAACGACAAACGAAGTGCGGTTCCGCAACACTCTTTCCATGGCAATCTGGATCGCCCGCTCGGATTCGCTGTCCAGGGCGCTGGTCGCCTCATCCATGATCATGATGGAAGGTTTGCCGATTATTGCCCGCGCGATCGTGAGACGCTGTTTTTGGCCGGTTGATAGCTGCAGTCCCTCCTGTCCGAGCTCCGTGCGGTACTTGTTCGGGAGCGTCATGATAAAGTCATGAATTTCGGCGGTCCGGGCGGCCTCCTCAATCTCGGCTTCCGCGGCATGCGGCCGGGCATAACGGATATTGTCGGCAATACTGATGTTAAAGAGCATCGGATCCTGGAGCACGACGCCGAATTGGCGGCGAAGGGCATAAAGGTCAAACCGGTGCACGTCCGTTCCGTCAATAAGCAGACTGCCGCCGGTCACGTCATAGAAACGCATCAACAAAAGCATGAGCGTGCTCTTGCCGCATCCGGTCGGTCCGACCAGCGCCACGGTCTCGCCCGGTTCTATATGCAGGTCAAAATCACGGATGACGGGATGGCTTTTGTCATACTCAAAATTAACCTGTTGAAAATCAATCCGGCCGCGCAAGGCTGAAACGTCCGCGCCGTGCGGCGTGTTGACGACTTCCTGCTTCTCGCGGCTTACTTCAAAAATACGCCCGAGCGAAACGCGCACGGACTGCAGCTGCAAAGTGAGCTCGGAAAAACGAACGGCCGGCCAGAGAAGTTGCATGGCGTAGGCCACGAACGCGGTAACATCGCCATAAGTCATGTCGCCCGCCAGGACCATATCGCATCCCAGAAAAAAGAGCAGGGCCCGCCCCAGGTTCTGAATAAGCGATGTATTCAGCCAGAACGCCTGCCCGGCGATGCTGAGCGTCTCGTACAGATTTTGGCTGAGCCCCACCTGGTCCTGGAATATTCCCTGCTCCCGGATCTCCGTGCCGAACGACTTGACCGCCACGTTTGCAACCAGGCGGTTCTGCACCCCGCCCAAAAGGCGGTCATTTGACCACATGAAGTTTTCCGAAAGACTTCTCAGCCTTTTAATGTTGAGCAGATAATTGAAAAGAAATATGGCGACAATCAGGGTGATCAGCAGCGCCATCCGCCAATTAAGGGCAAATGTGGCCGTAACCGCAAAGGCGCAGCAGACCACGTCGGAGACAACGCTGAAGGTCTGCGCGGAAAGGACGCGCGCCACGGTGCCGCTGTCACCCATGACCCGGTTGACCAGTTTGCCCGTGCTGTTTTTGCTGAAAAAGCGGAGCGACAGCCCAAGAATATGCGCGTAAAGAAAATCGCGAAGGTTAAATACAAACCGCTGGGCAACATAAGTCATCATTATATTCTGCAGGAAGCCGGCCAGCGGAATAACCACCACCAGGAAGACCTGAACAAGACTCAATGGGACAAAAAGGTCGCGCTGGCCGAGGCTGATGACTTTGTCAATGAAAGCCCGGGACACGAGCGGTGCGCACATATTCAGGAGCGAAAGCAGAATTGTCAGCGCCATCAGGCCGGCTATCTGCCAGCGGTACGGGACAAGGAAAGCCGCAATTTGCGAGTGGGATTCTAATTGTCTGTCAGTCATTGCGGGTGCCTGGATCAATGCAAGCCGAGCAGAAAAAACCAGATGCACGTTTTGCCGCAGTATATCTTGGCTTCGGCCGTGGTTCCGGGCGGAACATTATAATTCCCGGGATCAAAATTGCAAAAAATAACCCGATAGGTCTGCTGGCCCTCCGATTGGATCACATTCCGCAGGCGTTCCACCGTGCCTTCAAAGTAAATACCCTTCAATCCGCGGTACGAACCGAGCATGGCCGAATAGTGGTTGCCCACTGCAACGCGCGTCGCATGCTGTTCCGGAATACGCAATTTTAAAATCAACCGGTCTCCGCCGAAAATTTCAAACAAGACCGTTTCCGGCCTTACCATTTCGCCGACTACAAATTCATAACGGAGGACCTGCCCTGAAATCGGCGCCCTGATTTCCTTGGTGCGGACGTTGACTTCCGCGCCTTCCATGGCGTCATGGCGCGCCTCCAGTTCCTGCCGCATGACATGAATCTGTTTGTCATAGACGCTTAAATCCTGGTTCGTAAGCGTTCCCAGTTCCGCTTTGGCCAACTGCTCTTTTAACTGGTCTTCCTCCAAAGCCGCCGCCGTGACGAATTGTTTCGTGAAAAGCTCCCGGGAACGCTCAAGCCGGTTCACGACATTGGACAGCCGCATAATGGCGACGGCAATATCTTCGGCCAGTCTCCTTTTTTCCTCCATGATTTCGGCCTCGCGGCGCACGAGCTCGGCTTCCGCCTTCTGTACCCGGCTTTTGGCTTCTTCCAGGACGGCCTGTTCTTCGGAACAATCAAGCTGCAACAATAAGTCCCCCTGCTTGACGCGCGCGCCGGACTGCGTAAAAATTTTTTCAACGCGCCCGGCATGCGACGGCCTTACTTCCGCATATTGATCGGAGGTCACATATCCCAGGGCGCGGACATACTGGTTGACCGGGATGACAAAACCGGCCAGGAGGATGAAAAAAAAGGCGACGCTGATCGTGGTCAGAATGCGCTTTCGCCGCAGACGACTTTCTTTTGGAGTCACCGGCATGTCGCCGACGGATGTTACGTGGAAATCACCCATATCTTATCCTTATCCCGTATCTCGCGGTAGCAAAGGCACAAAGGGGCAAAGATATCTAACATTCTGACTTCTTTATTCTTGCTTTGTGCCTTCTCTAGGCGTGCGCTCTCCGTGACATGTCAAGGTTTTTTACCTTTATAAAATCCTTGGCAATCATCTTGATTCCCTCAGACTCGTCATCGTAGCGCTTGGTGCACAGGTCGCAATCGGCGCATTTGCTCTCATAGCAGTTGCGGTGAACCCTGGAAGGATACATTTTTCGGAATGCCTCGTAGCATTCCTGCGAGCAAAAAATGTAGCGTTCCTGGCATGAGCCAAACGCCGCCTGAACGAGAGCAAAGCCTTCCTTCTTGGGATCGGCTTCCTTTTCGCACCAACTGCATTTTATTTTCAGGCGGTCCATTACCTGACGGTAACGCTGGTTAATTTCTTCATCAGTCCAGATATATTCAATCCAATCAACCGCGCTTTTGTTGATTTTGGCGATGACGACATCGTTTTTCAGCAGAAATACGTCGCCGGGCGCCGTAACGTAACAACGGTCGCCTTCAATCGGTGTCTGGCTCGTGCGAAGGTGAACGCGGACCGGCCCATTCGCCGGCACTTCGTACGTGTTCCAACCGCATGCCTCGCAGACCGTCGCGAAGAGATTCTCGTTCAAATGCTCGCTGCAGCGCGGGCACAACCCCATTTGAATCACGTGCAGCTGCTTGAGGGAGTCTTCGGCGGCGAATTGAACCTGTTTTTCAGCCTCCTTATGCAGGCGTTTTTCTTTCAGGCCGAATTCATCGTCAAGGATAAGAATATCCTTCTCCAGCTTGTCCCGCTGTTGTTCCGGCAAAACAGTGTTCTGCAGGGGCGATTGCAGGATATCACGGCCTGATTCTTTACCAAGACCGAGTATCTCAAAAAAATTACGCATTGTTATTCCTCATTCCTCCAAAATTCAATCAACCGTCGCAACGGCAAATATCAAGATATTTAAAAAACTTGCGTTAATTTTAACACTTGCCTGACCCGGATCAAGTCTTTTTTGCATTAACTGTCATTCAGCGTAAAAGTTTCCTGCCCGCCTTCTTGCCGCTTAACCCATATATTTCACAAGCGGAAAGCCGCCAGCGAAATATACGCTTGGGCCACAATGCGTTGTGGCCCAAGTTTCGGCGCGGCGTAAAATACGCCTTGCTCAAGATTATCCCTTCGACGCGCCGAAAGTGTAATCCTGAGCAAGCCCCGTTCTATGGGGCGCGTCGAAGCCCGAAGGGCGGATATTTCATGAATCCTCATGAAATATCCGGGTTAAGACTAATCGGTTTATCGTTTGATATATGTCTCTTCTCCGTCCGCTTCCCGGAATGTTTTGAAAGCATATCCATGGCCGCATTTATCACCGATTCCGGGGTGATCGTCAGCATGCATGAGCCGTCGCCGAACCGGCAAAGCCGCGAAAAACACGGTTGACATTTAAGTTTGCCCCGGAGCACGCGGCACCGTGAGCCGGGCGGCGGTCCGGTGCGGACCGGGTCGCTTGGACCATACATTGCCAAAACCGGCGTGCCCATTGCGGCGGCCAGATGCATCGGGCCGGAATCATTGGCAATCACCAAATCCATTTCACGCAATAATCCGGCCATTTGCGGCAAGGTGGTTTTGCCCACCATATTGATCACCCGGCCGGTTAACGTTTTTTCCATTTCCGCGCCGGCCGACCGCTCGGCGGGCGAACCCATGATATATATTGAAGCGCCCAAATTTTCCTGGAGTTCGTTCCCAATGCGGGCAAATGACATAAGCGGCCAATTTTTACTCGGCCAGCGTGAAAAGGGCAAAAAAGCTATCCGTGGCGAGGGCTCACTGACCAGTTGAAGGGGAATGGTCAGCGGATAGACCGGTGGAAGCGGCGGCAAACCAAGATACCGCGCCAGATCCATGTTTTCATCAACCGCATGGCGGTTTTTATTCCTTGCTCCGGTCACACCATTATAAAACAAAAACGAGCCTTCGCGATGAAAGGAAGGACCGATCCTTCTCGTTCCGCGCGCCAGCCGGCTGACAAAGGCGCTTTTTAAGATTCCCTGAAGATCGCAAATCATTTCATATTGTTCCGCGCGGAGAAGACGGATTTGCCTGATAAATTCAGCCGGAGCGGCATGGCGCGGGAAAACAAAAACACGGTTGATGTCGGAAAAGCAACCGGCGAGCTCGGCATAGGCGGGATGGACAATCCAGTCAATTTCGGCATTCAAACCGGTCTTCAAGCAGCGGACGGCCGGCAATGCATGAAGCAAATCACCCATGGAACTCAACTTCACTATCAAAATGCGCATAATATCGTCAACCATGACAATAATTTCTTTCCATAAACTCAATACTCATTCCAGCTGCAAGCACTATATAATTTATTGGCCTAATGCGCAAGCCCGCCCTGCCATGCCGTTGGCCTGCCATGCCGCAGTCTGGCCACGCGAGCGCGCGGCCGGGATTTGCCAAAGATGTTTATTGTCAATATTTGGAAAATCAAGTATACAATAAGCAAAAAGCGAAAAAGTGAGATGAAGTAACAAGACAAAATTTCAATTGAAAGGTTCTGGAAATTGAATCGGCTCCTGGTTTATACGGCATTGATTTTGTTGCTGGGCGGATGCGCCGGCAATTCAGGCCCGCAGGCGATCAAAAGAGGAATGCGGGCGCTGGAAAAGGGCAGGTATGCGGAAAGCATATCATGGTTCCAGCGCAGCCTGTCCGATATCTCGTCCAATAATGAGCGGGCAATAGTCTTAAACTGCATGGGGATTTCTTATCACAAGCTTGGGCATGGAAAAAACGCTTTGCGCTCGTTTGAGGACGCCGCTGCGGCAAATCCCGGGGCAGTGGACCCGGTCTATAATCTGGGTATTGTCTTATTTGAGGCGGGAAACGCGGATAAAGCAATTATCTGCTTTGAAAAAGCCGCGCTTCTGGATGAAAATGACACGCGCGCGCTGGAATTTCTGGCTGTTATCCACGGCCGGCGACAGCAATGGGATGATGCCCGGCGTGTTTTAAACGAAGCATTGAAGCACACTCATCATTCATCGCGGATACTCACTGTCCTTGCACTGGTGGAACTGCAGGCAAATAACGCCACGTCGGCCCTGGAACTTTTGCAGGCGGCTCTGGAACAGGATGCTCATTACGCTCCGGCAATTTATAATCTCGCCGTTATCAATCAGGAATTTCTGCACAAACAGGATCAGGCCTTGCCGCTCTTTGCCGAGTACACAACGCTTGTGCCGTCAGGGCCCCAGGCCGAACAGGCCCGCTCAATGATAAAAGAAATAAAACGAACTCCCGCGCCACTTCCTGCCCCTGCAGTCAAATCCGAAAGTCTGCCGCCGTCTCCCGCCGCCACAAATACAACAACCGCAGAAACAGTCGCCCCGGCCCCGGGCACAACTCAACCGCCGGCTGTTGCCCAGCCGTTGGCTTACCCATCGTTTGAGGAATTGATGCAAGTAGCCAGAAAACTTGAAGACCAGGGAAGGAGAGAAGCCGCTTTTAACAATTATTTGCGCATAGCGCGCGCGGCCGAGCAGGCCGGCAAAATCCCCGTCAGGAACCAGGCTGTAAGGCATGCCGCCTCCCTGGCCGAAGGCAATCCGCGGGCATCCTGTGATCTGGGCGTTTATTTCCTGGAAAGAAACAGAAAAGATGAGGCTTTCGTGTATTTAAAATCAGCCGCGGATCAGGATGCAAACACGCAACCCGCGACCCTGGCCCTGGCCAAGCTCGCCCTTGAAAAAAACGACTATGATACCGCCATTGTGTCTCTCAAAAAAGCCGACCAGGTCAAACCCGGAGATCCCGAAGCCCTCTGGCTTCTGGCCGAGCTTTATGACCGTTCTCTTTTTCTAACCAACTCCGCGGCGTCAGCCTATGCTCAGTTTACCGCGCGCTTTCCCAATGACCGCCGGGCGGCCGATGCCAAAAACCGCTTGAAAATTATTAATCCCGAAAATAAGCTTGCGGAAGGAGCATCAACCGGCAAAAGCGTTAATTCAAAATCATTCTGGCAAAGAATGTTCAAGGTATCCGTTACTAATCAATAGAGTTAAATGCAAAAGAAAAAAACATGTCTCATGCTTATTGCGTATTTTACACGGCTGTCATTCCCGACATGCCGGGCGATTTGCGCGGCATGATCGGGAATCCAGTCCGTTGGCTGACGGATGGATTCCCGCTTTCGCGGGAATGACAGAAAAGAGTGGACGCGAGAGACAGTTTTGAAATTAATTCAATAATCAGGATTAAAAAAGACATGAAAGTGAATCTTATTGATTTGGTGGTTCCTGTTATCATCCTCTGGGAATTGTTAATGGGATTACGCCGCGGTCTCTCGGGCGAATTGTTCCGATTGCTCGGCACATGCCTGGTGTTTGCCATCGGCCTGCGTTTCTATGAGGACTTTGGTTTGATGATCGCCAATCATTCCCGCCTTGCCCAGAATCAGGAAATGGCCGTGGCGCTGGCATTTTTGCTCATCCTGGTCGGCATGGGCGTCTGTTTTTTTATCATGCGCATTGTCCTCACCCTCCTTGTTAACGTCAAATTTAACGACGCAATTGACAGGCCGGCCGGCGGATTGGCGGGGGCGCTGAACGGCATCCTGATTGCGGTATTGCTCGTTTTTGCCGCCGGCCTCTGGCCGAACACGGAACTGTGCCCTTTAATTACGGTTGATTCGTACGTCGGCAAAACTGTTTTTAAGATCGTCCCGGTCGTGAAGGAAAAAATTCTTTCTCTGTCAATCCGTGTTCAGCCGTCTCCCGCCCAGCCTGAACCTGAGCCTGATGAAAAAAACAATCACAAAGTTAAGCCCCAAGAAAAATAATGTCGCCGCTCCTGTCCCATGCCGTTCTTGATGAAATCCGGTTGGCAAATGATATCGTCAATGTAATCGGCTCATATTTTCAGCTTCAGCGCAGCGGATCGGCTTTCAAAGCCCTTTGCCCTTTTCACAAGGAAAAAACTCCTTCCTTCATGGTCAACCCCCAGCGGCAGATATTTCACTGCTTTGGCTGCGGCGCCGGCGGCGACGTCTTCCGGTTCGTGATGAATTACGAAAAAGTGGACTTCATGACCGCGGTCAAAATGCTGGCGGGCAAGGCAAATATCCGCCTGGCCTTTGAGGCCGGCGCCGAAGAGAATAAACTGGCCAAGGATATTCTTTTTGAAATAACGGCCGGCGCGGCGCGGCTTTACCAGAAAATTCTTTTGCATAATCCTGAGGCGGAAGAGGCGCGCAATTACCTGATGACCCGCGCCCTTGATGATAAAACCGTTGAAGAATTCCTGATCGGCTACGCGCCGGACCGGCCCGACACCATTATCCAGTGGGCCGGCAAAAAATACCAGCGCGCCCAGCTTGAGGCCGCCGGCCTGATTTTATCATCCGCCGGCTTTCAGAACGAAAATAATAGTGCCGCCCGCTGGTATGACCGTTTCCGTAACCGGTTGATGTTCGCCATCCGCGACGAACAGGGCCGGGTTGTGGGATTCAGCGGAAGAATCATGAAAGATGATCCGCAGGCCGCAAAATACGTCAACACGCCTGAAACTCCGCTCTTCCACAAGGGCCGCCTGCTTTACGCTTTGGACAAGGCGCGGCGCGCCATCGTTGAACAGCATGAAGCCATCGTCTGCGAGGGCCAGATTGACGTCATCCGCTGTCATCTGGCGGGTTTTAACGCGGCGGTTGCCGCCCAGGGAACGGCTTTCACCGACGACCATGCCCGTATTTTAAAGCGCTACGCCGACGGCGTCATCCTTGCCTTTGACGCCGATTCCGCCGGTCAGAAGGCGGCCATGCGCGCCACGGAATTTTTTTTGCGCTCGGACCTGGCCGTGCGCGTGGCCGTGCTTCCGGAGGGAACTGATCCGGATTCGCTTCTAAGACAAAACGAAGGGGCTTCCAAATTCAGGGATATCCTGGACAAGGCAAAATCGGTGATAGATTTTCAAATTGACGTTTTAAGCGCCGAGACAAAACCCGACACGGAAGCGGCGCTGATGCGCCTCAGCGCGGCGGTGATTAATACGATTTTGCAGACAACCAATCCCGTCCTGCGTTCGGGGATGCTGCGGAACGCGGCCGCGCGGCTCGGCGTTCCTGAAAATACTTTTATATCAGAATTGACCCGCGCCGAAAAACGCAAACGGCCCTTTACCGCCCAGGAAACACAGGAAAAAACGCAAACCGGCGATAAATTATCGCCAAAGGAAATGGCGCTGGTTGAGCATCTGCTTTACGAACAAAAACTTTCCGCGCTCATTAAAAAATATCTGCCGCTCAACCTGCTTATGAATGATTCCTGCCGGCAAATTGTCACGTTTTGCCTGGAAGCTGAAGAAGCCGGCCGGGAAGTTATGAGCGTTATTGCCGAAAAGGACGACCAGGAACGCAGTTTCTCAAGTTTGGCGGCGGCCGCTTTGGGCGCGCCCCAGAAAATCAGGAGCGATTTCGCCACCCATGAAGAATCGGTAAAGTCATTGATCCTGGCCCTGCGCCGCGAGGCGCTCCAGAAACAGCGCAAGGAAATTGAAATAAAACTGCAGGTTGCAAGGCTTAATGCCCCTGCCCAAAATGCCGAGGCGGAACGCAAACAGCTTGAAGCCGATTACAGCCAGATTGGCTATGACCTTGCCAAGCTTAAGCGATGGGACGCCGCCCTGCCGATCCTTGAGTTGATTTAAGCGGTCAAAGATTAGCCACAAAAAGGCGATCGGTCGTTGGCTCTGTCGTGCGGCCGCGGCGGGATCTCCGCTGTCCCAAAAATCTCCTGTCCTTTCCCCGCCGAGCCAAGCACGGTCCGGTTCTTCGCGATGATCATTTTCTTGAGTTCGTCACGAGCCGGCGCCAGATACTCGCGCGGGTCGAACATCCCTGGTGCGTCCGCCAGAGCCTTGCGAATGACCGCCGTCATGGCCAGACGCATGTCCGAATCGATGTTGATCTTGCACACCGCAGACTGCGCGACCTTCCGCAACTGCTCGGCCGGAACGCCCACCGCGTCTTCCATGCGGCCACCGTGCCGGTTGATCATCTCAACGTACCGGGGGATTACCGACGACGCGCCGTGAAGCACGATGGGAAACCCCGGCATCCTCGTTTCAATCGCCTCCAGAATATCGAACCTGAGGGGCGGCGGAACGAGCGTGCCATCGTCGGCCCGCGAGCACTGCGCCGGCTTGAACTTGTGGGCGCCGTGCGACGTGCCGATGGAAATCGCGAGAGAGTCCACGCCCGTTCTGTCGACGAACTCCTCGACCTCTTCCGGACGCGTGTAACAGCTCTTGGCGCTGATCACCTCGTCCTCAATGCCGGCCAAGACGCCCAGTTCGCCTTCCACCGTCACGTCAAACCGATGCGCGTACTCCACAACCTCTCCGGTCAGTTCGATGTTTCGCGCGAACACGTGGCGGGAGCCATCGAACATCACGGCCGAGAAACCGGCATCCACGCAGGACTTGCACAACGCGAAGGAATTGCCGTGGTCCAGCTGAAAAGCGAACCTCAGATGCGGATTGATCTGCCGCAGCATCTGCACCGCTCCGTCAACCATGTGCATCAGCAGCGCCGGGTTCACATACTTTCGCCCGCCGCTTGACACCTGCAGGATGAAGGGCGAATCGGATTCCCCACAGCCCTCAACAATGGCCTGGAGTTGCTCCATGTTGTTGAAGTTGTAGGCCGGGATGGCGTAGCGGCCTTCGAACGCCTTCCTGAACATCAGCACGGTGTTGACCAGTCCAAGATCTTCATAGCTTTTCATCGGCATGAGCCTCCTGACAATTTTTCGATGCGTTGCGTAATATCGTCTCGGAACCGCGCGACGCGGCGCAACGTGTATTCCATGACGGAGAGCGCCGGATCCCGGAGAAGCGGCGTCATGTCCATGCCGAAGGCGACGTGCGTCCATGTGTCGTTCCAGGAATGAGATCTGGCGTAGACGGCGTGCGCGCGCCTTCGGGCCATGGCGGCCAGGTCATAGCGTTTGCGTCCGCAGTTCTGGGAATCAAAGACCTCGATGAGCGCGGAGGCCAAGTTGTCATGGCCGGACACATCGTGACAGACTTTATCGTCATCAACCAGCCAGTCCAGATCGCGCCAGACCTCCATGCCGTAAAGCGTCGCGGGCCGCTGTTCCTCCGGCAGCTCGCGCAGGGCCTGAATCACCTTCAGCATGACAGCCACGTGCGTGTCGTGCCGATCCGTCGGGTTGTGCGTGTAGATCACGCGCGGCCGCGCGGCGGCCACGAGCGTCTTGAGATCGTCCACGGGCCGTCGATCTTCCGGGTCTTTGACGGGCACGCTGGGGTAGTCCAGGAGCGCCACGCCCGCATACTCGCCGACGATGGCGGCCTTCTTCTGCTCCTTGCGGCGAACGCCGATCATCTCGGCTTCCGTCAGCCCGGCGTAAATGCCGTCCCGCGGCGTGCCGGCGCCGTTCGTGACGGTCACGCCGAAGAATGCTTTGTCGGCGCGGCCGAAGCAATCCAGAATCCCGTGACAGGCCAGCAGTTCGACGTCGTCCTGATGCGCGCCGATACCCATGTGGGTGGCGCGCGATAGCGCCGCCGCCGCGTCGCGCCCATCCGGAACGAAGATCTCTGCCGTCGGGTTGGTCAGGTCAATGTTTGATGTCATACAGCCTTTTTTGATCCCCGTAGATGCCCCACTTGTCAATCGCGGCTTTCAGTTCGGCGTTGGCCGGATCTTCCGCCGCCTTGGCCAGCGGGATGCCGGCCATCACCGCGTCCACCGCCTGGCGGACCGACCGCGCGCCCGCCGTGCCGCCGCCGGGATGCCCGAAGATCGCGCCGCCACACGCCACGATCCAGTCCGCGCCCAGCAAGTCCGTCATGAAGGGGACCAAACCCTGATAGACACCGCCGCCCGGCATGGGGAACGCCGGTTGCAGGTTGTGGAACGGAGCCCGGAGGTTGATGGCGATTCTCAGGAACTTCTCGGCCAGCAAGTTAAACTTCCCGAATCCGCAGGGATAGACGACCATGTCGGCGCCAGCCAGACGCGCGAGTTTGCCGAGAACCAGGTGGGAACTCATCCCCGAGCAGGGTGATTCGTACAGCACTCCGGCGAAGTCCAGATGCGCCAAAATCGGCACGCCGATCTGCGGGTCTTCGGCCAGCATCTGCATGCCCGCGATGCCCACGGTCAGGTAGTTCACCATGAGGGCATTGGCACCCCCGGCCACCGCGGCCCGCGCCAGGATCTGCATCCTGTCCGGACGTTCGGTCACGTTGACCGTGTACAGCGTGTGTTCCCCCTTGGCTTCAAAGGTTTTCTTCTCCTTCGCCATGAACAGCTTCACGCGCTCCAGGCACCCCGAGTACTCTACGTCGCCTATCAGTTCGTCGTCTTTGACGATGTCCACGCCGCCCATGGCCGCCTCTTCGAACAGCTTCGCGCCTTCCGCGGGTGCCAGGCCGGTGCAGGGCTTGATCATGACGTTGACCAAAGGCCGCTTCGGGATGTTCAGCAGCTTGCGCACACCCGGGATACCGAACCGGGGGCCCTGGAAGCGCCTGGTGAATGACGGCGGGAATTCGAGATCAACCAGCTTCAACTTGCCGATCATGGAGATGTTGCCCATCACCGATGAGAGCAGCAGGGGAATCTGTCCACCCAGGTTGCACACGGGAAATGCGACCCGGAAGACGTACTGCCGTTCCGTGGTGCCCGGTGGCAGAGCATATTCATAGTCAGGCACCTCGGTGACGCTGATGACCCGCCCCATGTGTTTCTCCCGCAGGGCGTCGGTCTCGGCCGGTACGCGGGTCCATGTCCCGGTGGTCTGCTCCACCGCGATGGAGGCTGTCTTGACCAGAATATCCGGCTCCACGCTCTGCCCGAAGTACGTGGCGATCACATGGTCATCATTGCGAATGCTTTCCGGAATCGCATGAACCCCTTCATACTGCATGTTAAACCTCCCTGATTGTGGCTTTTGTTCTGTTCGTTTCGTAGTCCTTGAGATCGAAGAAGGAAGACCCGTACTGCGAGAGCGTTGCGGTTGCCGCCGCCACGCCCATAACCATGGCCTCGCGCAGTCCGCGCCCCGTGGACAGTCCCAAGGCAAGCCCGCCGATGAGGCTGTCGCCCGCCCCTGCGTAACTCACGACGCCAGCGGCGATGGGATTCACCCTGAAGAGGTCGGATTTCGACCTCACGACGACGCCTTCGGCCCCGAGCGAAACCACGACGACTTCCACTTCCGCGAGCATCGTGGAACGGAACGCTGCGATGACCTCGTCGGGCGAACGGAGCCGGTAACCGCAGAGCTGTTCCATTTCAGAGCGGTTGGGTTTGATCATGTAGGGATGCGCCAGAACTCCCTCGCGCAAGGCCTCACCGGACGCGTCCAGGATCGTCCGGCATCCGCTCTCGCGGGCAACGGCGATCAGGTCGCGGTAGATCGAGGGCGGAAGAACGGCGGGAATGCTTCCGCCAAAGACCAGGACGCGGGCCGTCCGGCTGCACAGACGGATCTTGGCCGTCAGCGCTTCAAAATCGTTGGCCGTTACCGCAACGTCGCTCGGATGCTGGATGATCGTTTCCTGCGACCGGATGGCGTGTTCCAGCAGGATGTTGCTCCGCGTATCGCCGCCGACTTCCACAAAATCATGGGGGATGCCTTCCGCCCGCAGGGCCGCCTTGATCCGTTCGCCGTTGGGACCCGCCACAAACCCCATGGCAAGGGTTTCCCCGCCGAGCTGGCGCACGGTGCGCGACACGTCAATGCCCTTTCCGCCAGGATAGGAGAACACCCGGCAACTGCGGTTGACCTCTCCCATCCGCAGTCGCTCGACCACCGCCACGGTATCCCATGACGGACTGAGCGTCACCGTACAAATCATGACGGCTCCTCTCTCGCCTTCGCGATCGTCGGCAGGCAGGCCGCGGTTACGGCCTGACCGTGCCGTTTCATTTTCTCGTCCGGTATATGGAACCGGATGGCGGCGGCCAGGTCCGGAAACTCCTGCTTGAGCACATCCTGCGCTTCGCGCGTGATGACCTCGCCGCCCGGTCCCGAAGTCACACGTCCCATGACCAGCACATGGCGGATCGTGTAAAGTTCCGCGTAGTGGGCAATTGCATACCCGAAGTAGGCGCCGATGGTCCGGTAAATATCGGCCGCCCGCTCATCGCCGCCCGCCATTAAATCCTGAACCCGGCGCAGTCTCTCCGGCAAGGACATGATCTTCGGGAAGCGGATCCCAGCCGCCGGCGCCAGTCTGGCGACCGCCTGCTGGGAAAAGTACTGCACGCCACACCCGCGGTCCCCGGACCACTCGTCAACGGGTGACTCCGCGCGGTAGTCCACAGGCGAAAACGAAAGGTCATTCATCCAGTTCGTCAGATGGCCGGAGGGGGTGACATAACCGGCGGCCAGGCACGTCCCCATGGCAATGCCCAACACGGCATTGTCCCCAATGGCCATGGCACCGGCCATGGCCGCCACTTTGCCGTCGTTCACCACGACCATCGGGACCTGTCCCCACTCCTCCCGGAGCTCGATGAACATATCCCGCACGTGCGCGTCAAAATCCTTGTCGGAAACGCCGCGAAAAAGGGAGGCGAAGCAGACCCGGTTGTCAACGTAGACGCCCGCCGCACTGCCCCCAATGGCGTCAACCCTCGGCAAATTTCCGGCCGCCCGCCGCAAGGAATCGTTGATTTCCTTCTTGTGCCATCGCGGGTCCTTTTGGAAATATGGCGCCCACGGGATTTCCTCGGAGAACACGACCTTGCCGTCCACTATGGCCGCGCATTTGCGGTCGGAACCGCCCAGGTCAAACCCGATTCGACAGCCTTCCATGTTCCGCCCGACCGGAATCTCAACTTCCCGTGGCGCGGAAGCAGTCTCAATCCCACACGAGTGAATGACGAGATCGCGCCCATAGATTTTCCGTCCCATGATCCGGTAGTCAAATCGGCGTTCGCCGTTGGCCGAGTAGATGCGGCTTAAGGAGGCGGCCAGGGCCGGGTTCCCGGCGATGACAATTCGGCAACCGCTTTGCGCCCACAGCAGGAACTTCAGGAGACGTTCGACGTATCTCAAGTTTACGTCGCCCCATCCATCCGAATGCGGAAAGATTTCCGTTGAATAGGCCGAAACCGAGCCGTCACTTCTTTCCAGGCAAATAACGAGCTTCTCGCTCCGTCCCGATTGCCGAACCGCCTGCCGGTAGGCGCGGTTCCACAGGGACGCCGGAACAAACTCCTTGTCCAGGACAGGCGGCCGGCGCGGATGGATGGCGAAGGGCGCACTCATTATTGGTCTCGCATTTCTGGTTCCTTCCGCCCCGGTTCCAGGATCAGATCAAGGATCATATCAAACCCCTTCGGATCGTCACAATTCAGTCCCTTTTCCATAGCAAGATAGTACGCAAGAAACTGGACGGGGATGATGTAGGCCATTGGAGCGAATAACTCCGTTGGCAGGGCCGGTATTCGCACGACATGATGAGCGATGCCTTTCAGTCCGGCCAGGTTCTCGGCCAGCGCGATAACCGTGGCGCCTTTTCGATGCGCCGCCTTCATGATCCGGGTGGCCATGTCGCGTCCCTGCTCTGTGACAAAGGGAATGTACGCCCAGTCTTTCGCGAGTAGAAGCAGCGGCCCCTGCGCCACCTCGCCGGTGGGAAAACCTTCGGTGTGGATGGAACTCGTTTCTTTCAGCTTCAGCGCCGCTTCAAGAACGGAGCCCAGATTCGACTGCGTACCGGTCACATAAGCGTGCCGGTAGTTTTTCAGCCGGCGTGCGATGCGCTTCATTGTCTCGTCGGACGACTTCAGCAGTTGCGCGATGACGTTCGGCATATCGAACAGGCCCTTCAACAGGGCCGTCTTCCGACTCCCCGGTTTCATGAACACGATGGACAGCAGATTAAGCACCCCCAGCACGCTGACATAGCTTTTCGTCTTGGGCTGGCAGTATTCAGGTCCTTCGCTTGTCAGGATGACCTCGTCAGCCTCCCGCGCCAGCAGACTGTCCGGCGTCGCGGTCACCGCCAGTACGGGTGATGAGGCCATCTTGGCCTTCCGAACGGCCGCCATGATATCGCCCTTTTCGCCCGACCTGGAAATCGCGATCAGGCACCGTTTCAGCGTGAAAAATTCCTTCGGATACAGTCCGACTTCCGAGGCCGGAATCGCCAGGGTCGGGATGTTCAACATGGACTCGAACGAGTACTTGACCGCAAGGGCGTCATGGAAGGATGCCCCGCAGCCTGTAAGAATGATCGTCTCGCAGCCTCTCCTGGTCAGCCGGCCGCCAATGCCGGCAACGCCGGGCAGCGCCTTCTCAAGCGTTGACCGAAGCGCGTCAGGCGTTTCATGAATATGCTTGATCATGTTGTATTGCATGGTTGATTCCTTTCGTTTGTCAGTCGCGTTCCTCCAACCCATCGTTTCGCATTTGTTGACATTGTGCCTCGGTATAAGCGAGAAGTATTTAGCAGGTTACGTCTTTTATTTCGCAATTCCGATCACTTCCCGCTTGACCACGGAAGGCGCGTTCTGTTAACTTCGTCTCATGGATGCAGTCATCACACGGTATGACCCGCCGGTGTCCTTGACGCCGTGTCCGGTGGAAAGCATCACCGGCTTCTGGCGCTTTATTCGAAAACCCCATTTTTACTCGCGCCGCCGTTCGCTGCCGGGACATGTCGTGCATCTGGTCGTGTCCGGATCCTACCGGCTGGTCACGGACGGCCGCGGGTACAACATCAGGAAAGGACATGTGATTTGCTACCACGGTCCGGAAGACATCGAATGGGTCGGTGATGACTCGGAGGTGGTCTTCTTCTCGATCGGGTTCCTGGCGCCGCAGATTGAGCCGCCACCTCTGGACGTGCGCGTGATCCGCTCGACGGCGGCCATCCGACAAAGCTTTCACGAGTTACAAAAAGCATCGCTGGTGACGGAAGGCGAACAACGCGCCTTCAGAATGCACGCGGCGCTTCTTGACATCCTGCATCAGATCAGGTCGCTCAGGGTCCATGTGCCGCAGTCGGGGCAAAGCAACGCACCCTGGTGGGCGATCGAGTCGCAGCTCCGTGAAAAGAAACTGTTCCGGCCCACGCTCCGCGGGCTGAGTGCTCTGGCCGGCCGCAGTACGGCTTCCATGGCGCGGTTGTGTCGGCGAGCAACGGGACTGAGTCCTCTGCGGCGTGTGCGGGTCATCCGAATGGAAGAGTCCAGGGCACTGCTTACATGCTCGGACCTCAATGTATCTCAAGTGGCCGAATATCTGGGGTATCCGCGAATGCACGAGTTTTCGCGTGAATTCAAACGCTACTTTGGCGTGCCCCCCCGCGTGGCAAAATTGAACCCCCGTTGGGGTCGCTCGCCAAAGGTGCGGCGCGCGCGTTGAATGATCCAGTCAAAATTAAAATCCTGTCTTTTTTTTATGGACACTGGTGGAAATTCAATTATCATAAAAATCGGAAAGGATAAGAACTATGAATAAAATAGACGAATCTTCTGCGGAGTCAATCCTTACGAGAGAACAGTTGCTTGCCAAGAAGATAATTGCCAAGTCAACGGTGGCGGCCGGCTTGTTTAACCAATACACTCAGGAGCAAACCGACTGCATTGTGGAAAATGTGGCCAGGATTGGTTTCAACAACCGGGTTCGCCTGGCCAAGATGGCGCGTGAGGAGACCGGTCTCGGCGTCTGGGAGCATAAAGTCCTGAAAAATGTTCTGGCCACTCAGTTGGTCTTTGAAAATATAAAAAATGAAAAAACAGTCGGCGTTCTTTCCCACGACGAACAGACCGGAATCACGGAAATTGCCCAGCCGCTCGGGCCGATCTTTGCGATAATTCCGGTGACCAATCCGACTTCAACGGTCATGTTTAAAATATTGATTGCCCTGAAATCCCGCAATCCCATCATTATCAGTCCGCCCCGCAAGGCCATGAAATGCAGTGTTGAGGCCGCCCGCTTGTGTTATCAAGCCGCCCTGGAAGCCGATGCTCCGGAAGACTGTATCCAATGGCTTCCGGAAAGCAGCCGTGAATGGACGCATGCCATGATGAACCAGTCGGGTATTGCATTGATTTTGGCGACCGGCGGGACCAGTTTGGTCAAGGCCGCTTACAGTTCCGGTACCCCGGCGATTGGCGTCGGCCCCGGTAACGTGCCCGTGTTCATTGATAAAAGCGCCGACCTTCCCTTTGCGGTCAACAGTGTCATATCGTCCAAAACATTTGATAACGGAACTGTATGCGCGAGCGAGCAGGCGGTGATCGTGGAGCAATCCTTCGCACCGATGGCGCGGGATGAATTATCCAAACAAAAATGTTACTTTTTAAACGCCGACGAAATTAAGAAAGTGCAGGCCGTTGCCGTTGACCCGGACTCCGGTGGCATGAATCCGGCCATCGTCGGCCAGCCGGTTGAAGTTATCGCCAAAATGGCTGGAATCAATCCACCTAAAGGGACAATAATTTTATTGGCAGAATTGGAAGGTGTCGGGCGGAATTATCCTCTCTCCGGGGAAGTATTGGCGCCGATCCTGGCGTTTTATTCGCGTCCCAACTTGGATGAAGCGCTCAAGACCTGCATTGACCTTAATTATTTTGCCGGCGTCGGGCATACGGCCAGTATTTATGCCAATGACCCGGCGGTCATTGATACTTTTGGCAATCTTATGAATGCCGGACGGGTGCTGATTAATACCCCCTCTTCGCAGGGCGCGGTGGGTGGCGTGTTCAACACTCTTCTGACTTCATTCACGCTTGGCTGTGGGGCGGGCGGGAAAAACATCACCACCGAGAACATATCAGCAAGACATCTTCTTAATATCAAACGTGTTTGCCGGCGCCGGGAAAATGAACGCTGGAACAGATTTGATCCGGCAAAATATCTTGACGAAAAGATGGAATGGAACGCGGCCATATCGGAATATAATAAAAATTACTAAATTCAGGTATAGAAATTTTCATGGTTTGTCATTCCGATCCGCCACGGGCGGAGAGGAATCTCGTTGGCAATCAGTACCGATGAGGAGATCCTTCGCTTCGCTCTGGATGACATTGTACTGTGATATATGTGTTGTCAGATAAAGTGGTCCCGTTCTTCGGGGCTTAATTTCAAGAAAGGGAGAAAATATGTTTGAGAGCAAATATGACCAGGACGCAAACACCTTGACCTTCATTTTTTCAGGGCACATGGATTCAACCCGCTGCATGCCCATGGCGCAGGCCGTGGAAAGCAAAGTGATGGAGCACGCCGGCAACCCCGCTCAAATAAATAAGCCGCTGAAGGCTGTCTTTGATCTTAAAGAGGTTGATTTTATCAGCTCGGCATTTATCAGAATCTGCATGATGGTTCTTGCGAAGGTCAAAACCGGCAACCTGACCATGCAGAACGCAAGTCCTCTCATTAAAAAAACAATCAAGATCAGCGGCTTGGAAAACCAGTTGACGGTTTTGTGAGAGAATTGTCAGGGGCAGTGGAAATGCGACAATTTTTTTGAGCGTGGCGTAGCCTGAACCCGATTGTTCGGTCTATATCTTCTCTGGAGGGCGGACTTGTTGCTTGAGTTCGTCCGTGAGCAAGTCCCAGGTATGGGGATGCGCCTCAACCAGCCGGGCAATATCCGCAAGATCTTTGATCCGCTTGCTTTGCCTTCGTTCAAGCTCGGACCATGCCTTTATCTTGCCTCTGAGAGTGTCTTCCAGAGACGCTACTCTCAGGAGAATGCCATGAACATCAGCAGGAACGGCCCGGGCGGGGAAATCTCGATAGAAATCCTCCGTGCTGAGTTGGATGCTGACTGCCGAACGTCCCCGAAAGTTGATGGACCACTCAAATCTCTCGGAACGAAACCCCGCCTCCTCAAGCAATGAGACTACGCGCTTGATTGAATCCGACGCAACGACGAAATCCACGTCCTGGGTTACCATGGGTTGTCCGGCCCAGTGGTTCACCGCCACACCGCCTATGGCGCACCACACGATGTCCGCTCTTTCGAGGCAGTCAACGAGTCTCATGACATCATCCGTTCCGCCGGAAGTTTGCCAGTCGTAAAATTGTTTTGCAGTCATATGTATACGTTACCAAAACGGCTCATCGGTTGCCACATTTTTTTGACCGAACAGTATTTTCTGCACAATCCGCGCAACCGCATTTTTCACGCGCCCAGGATTTTTTTGTTCAATTTAACATCCGACTTGCCGCCGGCAAAATCGTCAAAGGCCTTTGCGGGAACGGTGATAAGCATGTTCTTGATGAAGTCGGCTCCTTCCGCCGCGCCCTGCGCGGCGTCCTTGACACAGCATTCCCATTCAAGAACCGCCCAGGATTTGTAGCCCGCTTCAGTCAGTTTGGTAAACACCTGTTTGAAATCAACCGTGCCGTCACCGAGGCTGCGGAATCTTCCCGGACGCTGTTTCCAGTCCTGGTATCCGCCGTAAACGCCGCTTTTGGGAGACGGACGGAATTCGGCGTCCTTGACATGGAACGCCTTGATAAATCCGGCATAAGCGGATATGAAGCCGATATAATCCATGCATTGCAGGACAAAATGCGAGGGATCATAATTAATGGCAACGGCCCGGCTGTTGCCGGTGGCCGCCAGGAAGCGCTCAAATGTTACGCCGTCATGGAGGTCTTCCCCGGGATGGAGCTCAAACGCAAGCGCCACGCCGTGTTTTTCCGCCTCGCAGATGACCGGTTTCCAGCGGCGGGCAAGTTCCTTGAAGCCTTCCTCCACCAGTCCGGCCGGCCGCGGCGGCCACGGATATAAAAACGGCCACAAGAGCGCTCCGCTGAATGTCGGCACAACAGAAAGTTTAAAATTGACCGAGGCGCGAATCGTCAATATCATCTGGTTGACCGCCCACTCCGCCCGCGCGGCGGGGTTACCGTGCACGGCGGGCGCGGCAAAAGCGTCAAACATCAAATCATAGGCCGGATGCACGGCCACGAGCTGGCCCTGCAAATGGGCCGCCAATTCGGTTATCTCAACGCCGTTACAACGCCCTTGCAGGTCGTCGCAATAGGCCTTTGAGGACGCCGCTTTCTCCAGGTCCAGGCAACGTCCGTCCCACGCTGGAATCTGCACGCCGGTATAACCCAGCGATTTTGCCCAGGCGGTTATATTTTCAAGCGTGTCAAATGGCGGTTTATCGCCGAGGAATTGCGCCAGAAAAATTGCGGGCCCCTTGATTTGTGTGCTCATGCCTTAATCTCCTTATGTTTATGATTTATTTTTCCCGAACAATATCGGCGCCGAGGGCGCGTAATCTTTCCTCGATGCGCTCGTAGCCGCGGTCTATCACTTCCGCGTTGTGAATCACGCTCGTGCCCTTCGCGCACAGGGCGGCAATCAGCATCGCCATGCCCGCGCGGATATCCGGGCTGGAAAGCGGTATGGCATGCAAACGCGCCGGCCCGATCACCACCACGCGGTGCGGATCGCACTGGACAATTTTTGCCCCCATATCAATCAGGCGGTCCACAAAATACATCCGGCTTTCAAACATTTTTTCAAAAAAGAGCGCGGTGCCGGTTGTCTGCGTTCCCAATACAATCGCAATGCTCATGAGGTCGGAAGGAAAACTCGGCCATGTCCCATCCTCAATTTTGGGAATGGCCAGACCATGCTCGGCGCGCAATTTTAACTTTTTCCGCGGAATGAGGTCCAGAGTTTCATCCTTCAACCGCAGGTCGACGCCCAGGGTATGAAAAGTCCTGAGAATCGTGGCAATATGGTTTTCATCAACGCCTTGAACGGTTAATTCGCCGCCGGTTACCGCCGCGGCGGCCAGGAAACTTCCGATTTCAATATGGTCCTGGCTGACCCGATGCTCGGTCCCATGCAACGCGGCCACGCCTTCAATACCCAGCATGTTTGTCCCCAACCCCGATATTTTCGCCCCCATTTTATTCAGGAACAAACCAAGGTCCTGGACATGCGGTTCGCAGGCCGCGTTAAAAACGGTTGTTTTTCCATCGGCCAGCGTGGCGGCCATCATCACATTTTCCGTGGCCGTAACGCTGGCTTCATCCAGCAGGATTTGCGCGCCCCGCAAATTTTTAGCGCGGAAAGTGAAATGATCGCCTCCGGCAATTTCAATTCCCAGGGCGCGCAAACCGATAAAATGGCTGTCCAGCCGGCGCCGCCCGATAACATCGCCACCGGGCGGATAAATGGTCACGCTCCCGTGGCGCGCGGCCATCGGGCCCGCAAAAAGGATTGAGGAACGCACCCGCGCGCAAAGCTCTTTTTCCAGTCTTTTTTTCCGGATACCCGCGGCGCAAAGCTCAACGGTGTTGCCGGTCTGGCTGACGTGCACTCCCAAATCTTCAAGGATGGCGAGCATGGTCAGCACATCCTGGATCACGGGCACATTATGAAGGACGATTTTTTCTTCCGTGAGCAGACTGGCGGCGAGCATTGGCAGAACGGCATTCTTATTGCCGGAGGGACAAAACGTTCCGGCAATGCGTCGTCTGCCGTTTATAATAAGCCGTGCCATTAGATTTTTCCGGGTAATATTTGTCCGATAATTGTCATTCCCGACATGTCCTGATCGCGAAGCGCATCGGGACTGATCGGGAATCCAGGATCCCTGGCCGAGCTCGGGCAGGCAGAGAAAATCCGGATTACTTCTGGATTCCCGTTTTCACGGGAATGACAGAAGGGGATTGAACTCCAAACAGTAATGGACAATGCCACTTATTTCCTTCCATCACTTATCATTTTTTCCCGGCAACCATTTCGCGCACTATGTTAATTATATTCTCGGTTGTGAACCCATATTCCTTCGCGAGCACTTTATAGGGCGCTGAAGCGCCGAAATGATCAAGGCCGAATATGCGTCCCTTGGCGCCGGCATATTTTTCCCATCCGGCGGTTCGTCCGGCTTCAATCACCAGGCGTATTTTGCACGAGGGCGGCAGGACTTTCCGCCGGTATTTTTCCGGCTGGCGTTCAAATAATTCCCAGGAAGGCATGCTCACCACGCGGATTTTCATCCCTTCCTTCGCAAGTTCGCGCGCCGCATTCAAGGCAAGCTCAACTTCCGACCCGGTGGCAATTATTATGAACTGCGGCTTTCCTTTTTCACTCTGCCACAAAATGTAAGCTCCCTGCTCCAATTTGGCGGCCGGCGGAAATTGCGCGCGGTCCAGCACGGGCATATTCTGCCGGGTAAGAAGAATGGCCGTTGGGCCGTTCATATTCTTCAACGCCGCAATCCAGGCCGCGCCGGTTTCCGTGGGATCCGCCGGGCGAATGACGGTCATCCCGGGCAGCAGCCGCAGGCTCATGATGTGTTCAACCGGCTCGTGCGAGGGCCCATCCTCGCCGACGTAGAAACTGTCGTGGGTAAGCACATAAATCACCGGCAGCTTCATAATGCAGGCCATGCGGATTGAAGGCCGGAAATAATCCGCGAATACAAAGAAAGTGGCGCCATAGGCGCGGAATCCCTTATGCAGGGCAATGCCGTTCAAAATGGCCCCCATCGCGTGTTCGCGGATGCCGAAATGGAAATTGCGTCCGGCAAATGAACGCGGACCAACATCGCCTGCGCCGTCAATGATTGTGCGCGTGCTCGGCGCCAGGTCGGCCGAACCGCCGACAAGATACGGGACCGCCTTGGCCAGGCTTTGAATAATCTTGTGCGAAGCGCTGCGGGTGGCGACCGGTTTGGCCGGGTCAAATACCGGCAGGCATTTCTCAAGTTTTTCCGGCAGTGTCAGATTGTGGGCATCGTCCCAGATTTTTGCTTTCTCGGGATTATTCCGCCGGAAGTTTTCAAAATCATTCTGCCATTTCCGGTAAATATTTTTCATCTCTTCCAATCTTGCGGAAAAGTCGGCGCGGACTTCACCGGGCACAAAGAATTCCTGGTCGCCCGCAAACCCGAGGTTGATTTTTGTGGCTTTTACTTCCTCCATCCCCAGCGGGGCGCCGTGGGCCTCGGCGTTGCCGGCCATGTGCGGACTGCCCTTCGCAATCATTGTGCGCCCGATAATCAAAGTCGGTTTGCCTTGTTCTTGTCTCGCCTGTGTCAAGGCTTGATCTATGGCCGAATAATCATGCCCGTCCACTTCAAGCACGTTCCAGTGGTAGCCTTCAAAGCGCTTGCGGACATCGTCGCTGTAGGCAAGGTCGGTTGAGCCTTCAATCGTGATCCGGTTGCAGTCATAAAAGAAAATCAGTTTGTTCAATCCGAGATGACCGGCCAAGGAGAAGGCCTCGTGCGAAATACCCTCCATCAGGTCGCCGTCACTGCAGATTCCATAGGTGTAATGGTCCACGATTTTGTCGGCGCCGATGTTAAACCGTTCGGCCAGCATGGCTTCGGCGATGGCCATGCCAACGGCATTGCCGCAACCCTGGCCGAGCGGGCCGGTGCTGGTTTCAACGCCCGGAGTCAGCCCATGTTCCGGATGACCGGGAGTCCTGCTGTTCCACTGGCGGAATAATTTTAATTCATCCAGCTTTAAATCATATCCGGAAAGATGCAATAAACTGTAAAGCAGCATGCAGCCATGCCCCGGCGAAAGGATAAAACGGTCACGGTTGGGCCAGGCCGGATCTTCCGGAAAATGCCTCAGATATTTCAAAAAAAGCACGGCGGCAAAATCGGCCGTTCCCATCGGCATGCCCGGATGGCCGGAATTCGCCTTTTGAACGGCATCAACAGTCAAGGCCCGGATTGTATTGGCAACAAGTTCAAGACTCATAAATCTCCTTTCCTTGATAATCCAAGGGTAAAAAATTGTGAGGTTGCTATAATAAATAAGAATTTCAGGCGTGCAAGACAAAACTTGCCGTGTTTATCACGCCTTAAAGCGTGATTATACTTCACGTAAATTACACTCGCACTCCGCATGGGAATGATTATCATTGATGCGCCCTGATGAAAAAAGCCGCAAATATTAAAAAGCTCGTTGCAATTTTGCGCCGGCATTATAAAAAATGCCGGGCCCCGGTCGCAACCCTGAGCCGATGCCGCGGAAACGCGCCTTTTGAAACGCTGGTCGCAACCATATTGAGCTCCAGGACGCTTGATCAGACAACAACGGCGGTTTGCCGCAGACTTTTCCGGGTCGTGCGGGGACCGCGTGATTTCAAGCGCATTTCCCTGCGGAAATTGGAAAGAATGATTTATCCGGCCGGCTTTTACCGGGTGAAAGCGCGGCAATTGAAGGAACTGCCCGGGACGCTTGACCGTCTTTTTGGCGGTCATATTCCCGACACGGCGGAGAACCTCATGCGCCTGCCGGGCGTCGGCCGCAAAACCGCCAATCTCGTGGCGGCGCATGCATTCAACCGGGCCGAAATATGCGTGGATGTCCATGTGCAGCGCATCAGCAACCGGCTGGGACTTGTGCGCACAAAAACGCCGCGGGAAACGGAAGAGGCGCTTAAACGCATTGTTCCAAAAAGATATTGGCGGGAATTGAATCACCTATTGGTGGCTTTCGGCCAGACCGTGTGCCGTCCGCGCCATCCGAAATGCGGGGACTGCCCGATGAAAACATATTGTCGGTTTGCGAATAAGTCATTTGGATAATTCGGATTCAAAATAATAGGCGCCGCTGCCGGCCGCAAATACTGCCCAAGGCGCTTCCCAGCGCAGGAAGGTCGCGGACTGGCGACCGCCGGCCGGCCGGATGGCTTTGCGGTTCTTGGCCGGCACGAATATTTCCGCCGTGGTATTGGCCGGGATTTCCACTTTTATCGCCAGCCGGGAACCGTTTATTTTCCACGAAGACCGGATAAGGCCGTACACGCAATTATATGACACATCAGCATAACCGATGCATTCATCAACAAGCGGCTTAATCACGATTTTCTTGAATCCGGGAGCGCCCGGATTGATACCGCCGATATTCCTGAACATCCAGTTGCCGACCGACCCGAATGCAGGATGGTTGCCGGAATTCATGGCCGGGGAAATATGCCTTGTGAAACCGGCGCCGGTTGTCACCTTCCCATCGCAGGCATCAAACATTTCGGCATCATCAGCCAGTTCCGGGCGTTGCGAGCCCCAGTGTTCCCAGATTGCAGGCGAGCCGCATTTCATCATATATCCCCAGGATGGGAAGGTATCCTTGAGCAGTACCTTGTAGGCTTCCTTGGCGTGTCCCGTCCGGCTCAGGGCAAAGAGTATTCCAGGAACAGACAATATACCTGCGCCGATATTCCAACCGCTTTTACGGAACGCTTTTACCAGTTGGCCGGCCACTTTTTTATGCAGGGTTTGTTCCACCAGGCCGAACGACAAGGCCAGCGCGCAATTTCCCTGGGTCGGATGCTTCATCCCATTCTTATCAACATAGGCTTTATTAAATGCGGCCCTGATCCTGACGAATAAATCACGATATTTAACCGCATCATCCCCATGGTTTAATATTCCCGCGATTAAGGACGCGGTCTGGAAAGTCAGCGCCGTGTAAGCGGCATAGGCGACCGATGAATCCGCCCCCCACTCCGATGTCTTTGCATTCCAGAATGAATCCATGGAATTCCAGTCGCCATAATAGAACTTGGTCTCGTCGCGGAGATGGTTTTTAAGTGTGGAGACGCGCAAATCAACATAGCGGCCAATGGCCGGGTAAAATTTTTCAAGGATCTCAATATCGCCGTAATATTGGTAAAGGGTCCAAGGCAATAATACTCCGAGATCAGCCCAGCCCGGCATTCCATCCGGATCGCAGGTATAATAACCATGGTTAGCGGGGGCCATCCGGGCGAACCCGCCGCCTTTATGCTGCGCATCCAATACCCCCTTCAGCCATTTGCGATAAAAGGCCTGCATATCGGCAAGATAATTGGCCGTTTTGGAAAATAGCAGGGCGTCCCCGCACCACCCTTGCCGCTCATTGCGCTGTGAACAGTCGGTTGGCGCCTCAATGGTGTTGGCGCGCCGGGTTTGCGCCAGCGCTTCATGCAGTTTATTGAGCATCACGTTGCCGCATGAAAATTTAAGCGAGCAAGTCACGTCCTGGGTTAACTCAATGCCCGTAATACTCCCCAGGTCCGGCTTGCTTGTATCCGGCCATCCGGTGACTTCCACATACCGGTGACCACGGAAGGTGAAGCGCGGTTGCCAAGTCTCCACGGCTTTGCCGGAACAGATATATTCATCCATCATCGGCCTGGCCCCGCGCAGGTTTTCAGTATAGAGCGAGCCGTCCCTGTTCAGCCAATCGCCGAACCGCAGGCGGATCGCCTGGCCCTTCGCGGCTCCTTTGATCCTGATTCGGACAAACCCGGCGTAGTTGGTGCCCATGTCAAAGATATAAACCTCGCCAGGTATCGGGTTCGTAACCGCGACCGGGCGGTGTTTGCTGTATACGCGGACAGGTTCGCCGGGGTAAGCCTCAATAACCGGCTTGGCCGGCGCATGATACAGCCATTGAAAAGCCTTGTCCAACACCAGCCCTACTTGCGGTTTTTCCCAGGTTGAGGCGTCAAGCCCGGGTTTATCCCAGCCATCAATTGATTTCCGCGCGTCATATGATTCGCCGAAAAGAATGTGCGCGTACTTTTCCGGACCCGCGGAGGCCGCCCAGCTTCCATCGGTAACGATCAAAGCCCTTGATCCGTCCGTGTAATAAATTTCCAATTGCCCCATGAGGCGGGCTTTTTCGCCGTGATCCGGCCAATGATACCAGCCACCCGAAAGCGCGCCGCCGATGGCGTTCATTCCTTTCTTCAGCAATAGCGTCACGTCATAAGTGTTGTAATAAATCCTGATCCGCGGATCGGTCCAGCCCGGGGTAAAATAGTCATTGCCGATACGCTGCCCATTAATATGAAACACATACCAGCCGAGCGCGGAGGCGTAAAGCGTGGCATGCGCCACCTTTTTTTTGACGGCAAACTCCTTCCGAAAATAGCACGGGGCGTAAAACTTGTTCGTCCTGAGGATCGCAAAAGGCTCTTTATCCAAACCGATCCATTTTGACCGCCAGTCTTTTTTATTCAGCAATCCCATGCTCCAGCGCGCCGTCTCGCTCCAGTGGCTTTCGCCGCCGTGATTATCCCATGCTTTCACTTTCCAAAAACACGGGTCGCGCGATCGCAATGCCCGGCCGCCGTAGCGGACGTCAATGGATTGATCCGATTCAACCCGGCCGGAATCCCACAAATCACCGCGATCATCGGCGATAATTTTTCGTGAAGAAGCCACCAGCACCCGGTAAGCGGACTGCATCGTTCCAATCTGTTTGGAATGAATAATCCAGCTCAGGCGCGGAGTGATTGCATCAATACCTTGCGGATTTACGCGGTATTCGCAACGGAGACCGGCAGGGACAAGCCTGTATTTTGGTATTTTCATGTGTCTATTCATGGTGGTAGTTGGCAACTAATTCAACCGCCGACGAATTCAATGGAGGCACGGTAACAAATATAAATCACGCCGTAAAGCGTGAAAAATGACGGGTGACAAATTTATATGCTTTCGGACTTTTTTATATGCCTTTTCCATTGTTTCCACCGTTTTGCAGTGATAAATTGATCCTAATGTTGGTGGATATGGGAGAAAATATAGAACTATGAATGATTTGCCCAAGCGGGAGTCGGATATTGAGAATGACATTGAAGCGGCGCTGGTTGATGAGCACGGACTGGTCAGGTCGGCGCTGAACATGGACACCATGAAGCCTTTTTCGCCCGGTTATTTTAAGGGAATGAACATTCATGATTACCCGGGCAGGAACTGGGAAAATTTTTCCGAGTATATGGAATACGAAAATGTCGGCATGTGTTCCGGGGCGTATCTTGCGGCAATGATCTGGAAATACAGGGCGACAAAAAATCCTGATGCGCTTGAAAAGGCTTTCCGCACATTCAAGGGAATCAAGTGGCTGTTTGACGCGTCGCAGGAAATTGACGAGGGGTATTACTGCAAGTGTTATGGCGGGAAAATGAGCGAACAGATTTCAAGCGACCAGTATATCTATACCTTCGCCGGCTTGGATGAGTTCATGGATTTTGCCGCTCACCATGAACGCTCGCAGTGCGCCGGGATGATTGACAAAATGGTCAGATTCTGGATGCGCCGGAACTATTCGTATCCATATTTCGGGAAACCGCTTGACTGGCCGATAGAAAGATTCCCGGCCTTTGCCTGGCTTGCTTACCAGCATACGGGCAAGAAGGAATTTTACGATGAATTTATGCGGCTCTGTTCAATCCCGGAAACCATGGAAAAGATTCCTTTTGTCGGATGCTCTTCATTTGAAGATGTCCTGAAAAAAGCCGGGGAACGCGAACCGTGGTTTGAATTTGAAAAAAACTCCGGCCGGCGGTTGATCTCGCTTAATCCCGAGGGCACGGAATCGGGATTCCTGAGCCTTGAAGCGCTGCTTGAATATAATGCCCCGCATAGAAAAATATGGCTGGAGAAAACATGGAAGATGTTTGACCTAAACCGCCGCTGGATGACCGATGACGGTTATTCCATGTACTGGTGTCTTTACAATATGAAGACCGGCGAAATTACTGAAGTCAGGGAAGTCCTGAATTGCCCGCAACAATCAGACCGCTGGAAATTTTTTGGGTTTGTCGGCTGGATCCGGTCGGGAATGAGGTCGGCCATGTTCGCGCGGGCGGGGGTTGCGATCCAGGCCTATTTTCCCGGCGCGCCCATCCTTGAAACAACCGCCCATATTTTGAAAAATCTTACCCGGGACAAGCTGCGCTGGCTTGCGGATATGGATGGAAAGCAGTTTCCGCCGGACCTGAAATGGATGGGCAATGTCTACAGCGGGGATGCGGCGACTCACTGGCTTTGGGCATACTGGGAAGCATGCGCCCGGTATGGGACGCGCTGGCATGAACGTTTTTAATAGGAAAGCCCATATGAGTGCGCCAAATAATTAACACGCCGGTTTTATCAGGACACATACGGAATGTTCGTAAGCTCAAGTCAAAATTAAAGGAAATGAAGTCGCCATGCCCAAGATGCTCGTAGCTATTGTCGGGATGATGCTGATGGGGATCGGCTGTCAAAAAGCACCCCAGTGGGCGAAACTCCCGGCGCCATTTCTTGTCAATGAGGAAGCGGCGTCCGTGCCCCCGATTCTAGCCGAACCGGTGCTGAAGGAAAACGGCATCTTTTTCGGCGACAAGGGATTTGACCTCAATCAGTCTGGCAAAACCATGTTAATGGCCGGGGGGCGCCAGCTGGCGGACATGCATTTCAGCCTGAAGTCGCCCTGGTTCAGTTGGATGACGGCCTGTGATGCATCGTTCACGAACAAAACATGGAACTACAATCAGGCACAGAAACGCTTCACCTATCAGGCCGCGTTTCCTTTGGATAAGGAAGCGCGAACGCTGGGAACGTATCGGCAGGAGGTTGCCCTGTTGCCGGACGGGCTGATTCAATATGATATTGAATGCGCCCTGCCGCGCGGCTATGCATCAGCTATTCAAGACTCCATTCTCTTCCTGGATATTCCCTTTGCGGCCTGTGAATCGGGAAGTTTTATGGTGGACGGCAAGGCGTTTCGATTTGCCTCGAATGCGGATCCCCTGGTCGGGGATGGCAGGATCAGGCCATTTCAAGGTCAAGCAAAGTCCTTTGTGTTTATGCCGGGCAAGCCGGAAACTCAGTTTACCATGACCTTCCAGCGGCCGGGCAAGCTCTGGGTGGATGAGGAGCGGAAACCAACCACGCTGGCCGGCCCGCGGGTCAGGATCAGGATTTATCCAGAGCAGTCGGGCGATTCCAACCGGTTGACCCGGAAGATATCGTTTAAACTGGATCTCAGGACGGTCTCGCCGGCCTCCCTGGTGGCCTCGCCTGACTGTCACATGGGGATTGATTTTTGGAAGAGCGACCGCCTGCATGTGCCGAATTACGCCTTGTGCCGGAATCTGGCGCAGAATCCATCCTTTGAGGCGGGGTTGAGATATTACCAATTTCACGACACCTGGGGGGTCTACACGAACAGGAGCAAGCCGGCGTTCTCGGTGGATGAGAATGTTTCAAAATTCGGCAATTGCAGCTTGAGGATAAACGCGGTCAAGGGTGGCGCCCTGATAGGGAGTCTATCGACTTTCGCCATTCCGGTGGTTGAAGGCAAAAAATACACCGTGAGTTTTTACGCCAAGAGCAACCGCAAAGACGGACTCCGGCTGGATCTGCGCAGTGTCACCGCCGTGTGGCTGACGTTCCCGCCCTGTCCCAGCATCTATATATCAGGGGACTGGAAAAGGTATGATTTCACAATCACCGCGCCGAACAGGGCTTTGACCATCCTGATGACGGCGGTTTATTTTGGAAACGACCCATCCGGCGAAGGCGCGGTCTGGATTGATGGGCTGCAGATTGAGGAAGGCGAGGCCGCGAGCGATTATGCGGAGAAACCCCTGAACGCCATCCTGCTCACAAGCAGTCCGGACAACTTCCTGGGCGTCGCCGACAAGGAGATCAACGCCAGGCTGAAAATCACGGCGCCGGCTAATACCGAGGGGAGCGTCCAATGCGAGATCAATGATTTCTTCTATCAGAAAATATGGGCGCAGAAATTCAGCTTTAAAACAGACGACCGGGGCGTGGCGGCGGTCGCGTTGCCCCTGGAGAACCTGCTGGGCACGGGCGTGTATGTCCTGCGCGCCGATTTTGAATTGAAGGATGGGTATAGGGACACCGATTATTTCCGCATATCCCGGATGAATTTTCTCAACAACACCCATCGGAACAAGGACATCTGCGGAACGGGGATGGGCTATAGGTCTTCGCGCTGCGAAGATATTCTGAAACGCTACCGCGAGATCGGTTATGGCTCGGCGCGCGCATCCGACCTGAACAAGGAATATAATGACCTGACGGCCGGATATGGCATCCGGATCTGCTACGAATATTTATATCCGGAAATCAATCAGCAACTCAAAGCAGGCGGAGCGGAAGGATTGGAAAAGCTCGACAAGATGACGCCGGAGCTTGAAAATAAAATTGAGAACATTGCGTATGAAGTCGCCAAGGCGCATCCCTGGGTGAACAGATGGGCGCTTTACACTGAGTTGGAAGGCCGGATTGATCTTGTGCTGAAGGGGAATTACAAGGATTTCGCCAAATTGCAGATCGCCTGCTATAAAGGCGTCAAACGGTTTGACCCGAACAAGATGTACTGGCTGGGAGGCGCATGCAACATGATGCCCCAAAACGGGACGCGGTATGTTGACAGTTACCTCAAAGCCGCGAATGAAGTGGACGGCAAAATCAGATTTGACGGCGCCTCCATCCATCCCTACCGGACAACGCCTGAAAACCCGGACCTGGATGACGATGCGGCCGTCTTCCTGGGCGTGTTGGATAAACATGGTTATACCAATGCCCCTGTATATTGGGACGAAGGAATTTTTTATACTTCTTACACCATCCCGGAATGGGGCCTTGACCCGCACCGGGGGTGTTCAACCGTTCCTTACAACGCCGGCTGTCCGAGCTATCATATGGGCTGGGGCGAGCGGATCTCCGCGGCGTATTGCGCCCGGAGCTGGCTCGTGGCGTTGAAATACCAGGCCCGGGTACGGCAGTTCATTGACAACACGAGTTGGACATACATGGATGCCTACCTGACACCGTTCGCTCTCCAGAAAGTGCCGAACACACTGGGGCGCTTTCTCGGCAACGCGTCTTTCAAGCAGGACATACGTTTTGCCCCGGATGTCCGTTGTTATGTTTTTGAGGACGAAAACAAAAGGCCCGTGGCAGCCATGTGGTCGCATAACCCGCAAGTTGACCGGGGGTATGAAATCAGCCCGACGGCCCGGTTTAACTTTAAGGACAAGCCGGTTGAGTTTTTCGATCTGATGGAAAACACGCATGCCGTCAGCATTGATGCCCAGGGATTTGCGGATATCCCCATCACGCCGTTCCCGATATTCATCCGGGGGGCATCCGGCGAGCTTGCCGGCATGTGCCAATCCATCCAGGACGGCATGATCCACGATGCGGACAAGGCGGTGATCCAGTTATCGGCCAAGCCGCTCAATTCATCGGAGCTTGAACTTTCGCTCAATAATCTTGTAACCAGGGAATTCAAAGGCAAGGCGGAAATAAAGATGCAGGACAAGGTCTTGGCAAAAGAGATTAACATAGGGCCGCGAGGTTCTGAAAACATGCCGATACCCATGCCCGGAAAAATCCCATCCGACAGGATTGCGGCGATGATGATCCCCGTAACCATTACGGAAAAGGGGTTCAAACCGTTTGAGACGGATCTCTCATTCAATGCATTCGCCGTAAGGAAGTTAAAAGGGAAAATATTCCTTGCGGGCAATCCGGATGAGTGGAAGGACATCCCGTCCATACCGATAAAAAACAGGAATATCGTCAAATTCGAATCTTTGGGCGGCACGGGGAACAAGCCCATCAGTGAGAAAGTCGGCTATCCGGGAGATTTCGAGGCCGGGTATCAGATGGCGTGGGACGACGAATGCCTCTATCTAAGAGTAGCGATAACGGACGATGTGTTCTTCCATGACCCGAATAAAAGGGACGCCGGCGCCCGATACGACAATGATTCCCTGCAAATCTACATCGACACCATGTGTGACGCCCGCGGGAAAGTGACCAAAGGTTTTGACGGCAATGATTATAATTACGACTTCTATCCCAACCCGGACGGGAGCATCACGGCCTTCAGGCGTTTTGCCCCCGAAATGCAGGCCGCCGGGGGACTTTTCGCGCCGATGCCGAACATGGTGGAACCTGGCATCAAAGGCGCTTTCACGAAGACGGACAAGGGCTATGTCTACGAGGTGGCCATGCCGAAGCGCCTCATCGCGCCTCTGCAGTTGAAGACGGGCAGCGTCTCCGGATTCGCGATATATCTCAACGACCACGATGGCAAATGTGTCAAGTCGGGGCTTTCCACCACGCCGCCGGGGACGGGTGGCTACATGAACCCCCACCTGTATCCGGTGATGGTACTGGTGGAATAAGAAGCAAGCAGTTATAGGTAAAGGAATATGTTATGAGACTGTACTTGAGATCAATGCGGACGATTGCCGTTACCTGGGCGGCGGTGATGTGTTTGGCCTATGCAAGCAAGGGCGCCTCAAATCTGGTGGTCAACGGGGATTTTGAAAGCCCTGAGCCTTTCTGGGTATCGCAGGTGATCCCGGACTGGCGTGCGGAATCAAGCAAAGAAAAAGCGATGCCGGTTTCGCGGGTGTCCGTTACGGATCGGGAAAAACACAGCGGGCAGTTTGCCCTCTGCCTGAAGGGCGACGCCACGGAAAGTATCTGGAGCAACCGTTTTTTCTGGATCCAGTCGGCCAAGGCAATTGATATCAAGCCTGGCACGGCCTACACCCTGCGTTTTTGGACAAAATCGACAGGCATTGACTCACGGGTGGAATGTTTTGCCCAGCCCGGTCACCAGCGGCTGTATATTTCAAATGGGGTTCCCAATGCCGCCCATGAATGGCAGGAGCATGAAATTGTGCTGCCGCCGGCGCTCTTTCCCGCCGGGGTGACCCAGATGGAAGTGAGGGTGCAGGCCCGCGGCGAGAGCGGGGAAATCTATTATGATGATTTTTCCCTGCAGGCGGCCGATGTTGGGGCTCAGACAAACAGGATTGATAATCCGTCATTTGAGAAGAAGTGCTGGACGATTTCGGATCCGCCGGCATGGCATAATTGGACCGGAAACTGGCTGGACCCCCAGCGCGGGCTTGCTGATGCCCGGCGGGATCAGGCAATCTTCCATGGCGGCAAGGCCGCGCTGCGAATCACGTGGCGTAAAAACAAGGCATGTCTTGGGCAGAGAATTCAGCCGAAGAATTCATGGGTTAAGATTGGAGGATGGATCAAAACCGCGGATATCAGCCAGGCGGCCATCAACTATGACGTGTTTGATGCCAAAGGCCAGACCATACCGGGATTGGGCGGTGTGGTTGGCAAGGTCAGCGGCACGGCCGATTGGACGTATGTTAAGAAAATCGTCAACCTAAAGGAGGGCAAGAGTCTTAATGTATACGCCGCCCTGCCTGCCCCTGCGACGGCCGACGATAGTTTGATCGGGACGGCCTGGTTTGACGATATTATCGTGGAAGAAACTACGGCTGGGCAAATGCAATCGGTCAATCTGCTGTGTAACGGTTCCTTCGCCCTCTGCACCAATCCCCGCCTTCCGGATTTCTGGGGGCCCCGCAATGACCCCATTGTTTTCAAACACTGGTCATTCGATCTGTACGGTATTGACCCGCAAGTCGCTTCGCCCGTAACCGGCACTCGTGTCCTGCGGCTGACGAACCCTCCGGAAGAGCAATGGATCGTCAATCCCAACCAGCGCCATGATATTGTCTATCTGGCTTATGCCATTTATGCGTGGCCATACAATTTTTCGCCGGACGGGCAGTATACATTTTCCGTGTATTTAAAAGCGGACCGGGAAAAAACCCCGGTGAACCTGTACTACAGCTTATACAAGGGTCCGGTAACCAATTTTGAGGCGGGAACATCCTGGCGGCAATTTACATTTACGGGGCCGATCAAGCCGGGGATGTACAAGCAATTTGGCTTCTTTATAGCCTTGCCTGATCACGGCACAAAGGTATGGATGGCCGCGCTGCAGTTGGAGGAGGGAACAGCTGCCACTGCGTTTAAAGATCGGGTTGCCGGCCTGGAAACGCGAGTTGAAAACAAGGATACCCAGCGCTTGCCTGCATTACCCAAGACCACGCTTCCGCGGGCGCAATCCGCCCCCGCCATGGACGGACGGCTTGATGATCCGGCCTGGAACAAGGCGGCCGTGTTAAGCGGCTTTACGCTCATTTCCGGCGGATTGCCCGAACAGCAGACCGAGGTGCTTGCCATGCGGGATGCATCCAACATCTATCTTGCCTTTCGGTGTTTTGAGAACCAGCTCAATGAGCTCCGGACCGTGGAAACAAATCGCGACGGCAATGTCTTCGGCGATGATTCCGTTGAGGTGTTCCTGAGCCCCCATGACGACGGATCCGAATACTATCAGTTTGCGGTGAATGCGCTGGGAGCGCAATTTGACGCTTTCGGCCGGGCATCCGCGCGTGATGTTGTGTGGCAGAGTAAAACAGGCCGCGCGCCGGGAATGTGGACGGTGGAAATGGCCATCCCGCTCGCGAGCCTGTTGCTGGATACCGCGTCCGGGCACTGGCGGATCAATTTGTGCCGCAATCGTTATGCCGGCGGATCTGGCGAGTATAGCGCCTGGTCCCCGATTGCCGGCCAGGGCGGATTCCATACGCCCCAGCGATTCGGGTATCTTGACGGCATCACGCGCAAGGATATCAAAACCTATTCCTGGGATATTTCCGACGTGGCCTTGAAAAAGGAATTGGATAACACCATGACCGTATCCGGTGTCGTAACGGTCAATCCCGCGGCGGCCCGGGAAGTGATCGTAAAGGCGGGTTATGACACGCGTACCGGTGTCAGCAAGCCGTTGCCGCTGAAACGGAATGGCGGCGTGATGCCCTTCG